>Ga0307507_10008590_pt1 | contig 14030 bp, 6 predicted proteins | sample 7_EM_MG_FD_207223 | JGI IMG/M metagenome (GOLD analysis project Ga0307507, IMG submission 207223) | Populus trichocarpa ectomycorrhiza microbial communities from riparian zone in the Pacific Northwest, United States - 7_EM | ecosystem: Host-associated > Plants > Roots > Unclassified | place... | reverse complement strand
ATAATTAAATAGAAAGAAAATTAACTTTAACAAACTAAACTAAATGAAAAAAATAACTCGTCAAATCAGGTTAACCCATCAAACCCGAGATTCGTACCATGAAAATCTGATAACTAAATAAAAAAAATTAACATTAACAAACTAAATCAAACAAAAAAAATTCATAAAAAAAATAAAAAGAAAAAAACAGTTATATAATATAATACAATATAATATTAATTTTAATTATAATTATAATGAAAAAACACGGGGAAAATTTAAAAAAAATGGAAAAAAAAAGTGGGGAAAGCTAAAGTTAAAGCTAAATTCTCAACCAACTCAATATTGAAAAAATAAATTTAACAAAGATAATTTTAAAAAAAAACATGTGGAGGAAACACTATAGCCAAACAAAAACCATGTAAGGAAAACATTGTAGTAATCCATAGTATTTTTTTTTTTAAAAAAAAGCTACAAAGCTAAACTCTCAACCAGCTCAATATATAAAAAAAACCGACAAAGACTATCTAAAAAAAAGAAGAAGTCAATTTTGGGTAAAAGAAATGAAAAAAAAATGTACAAAAAAGGAAACAAAAGCGAAAAAAAACACGTGAGGAAAGCTATAGTGTTTTAAAGAAAAAGACAAAAAAACTAAATTTTCAACCAGCTCAATAGTAAAAAAATAAAATCAACAAAAATAATTCTGAAAAAAACAAAACAAAAGGAAAGAAAATATGTAAAAAATGACAATTTTGAAAAAAAAAAAACATATGGGGAAAGCTAAAGCTAGATTATCAGCCAGCTCAATATTAAAAAAATAAATTCGATAAAGATAATTTTTTAAAAAAATACATGGGGAAACACTGTAGCAAAACAAAAACTATGTAGGGGGAACACTATAGCAATCCATATTGTTTTTTTTAAAAAAAAAACTATAAAGTTAAATTCTGAACCAACTTAATATAAAAAAAATAAAATCTACAAAGGCCATTTTTAAAAAAAAACGAATAAAGAAATCATAAAAAAAAAACAATGTATGAGAATATTATAGCAATCCACAATGTTTTTTTTTTAAAAAAAATTACATAGTTAAATTTTCAACCAGCTCAATATTTAAAAAAAATTAGCAAAGATAATTTTGAAACAAAAAAATTTAAAAAAAAAAAGAAAAAAAAGAAGAAAAAATCAATTTTGAGTAAAAAAAACATGTAAAAAAAAAACCTTGCTGCTACCGTGAATATTCCACGCATTTTAGAGTATTCTATAACTAGGTTGACATAGTAGGAGGTTCAATGTGACAAAATAGTTCCGCTGTTGTGAGTAAAGTGTAGGTCTAAAAGGTACTATTGTAGCGTAATTGTAATTGTTCTTATAATATAAACTCGCCACGTCATGGTTCGTTAGATGCTTTTGGTGAAGGTGGTTCGTTGGCAAGAGAGGAAAATGGGAGGGACTGTAAGAGTAGTATTGCTAAGAGAAGACGGCACGGTTGCTAGGGATGGTTTAAGATAGTGTGACCACGCGCCAAAGTCTGAGCGTGTAAATAAAAAATCTTTAGAATTTATCTATTGAAATGACCAATATGCCCTCTATCTAGATTCGTGAGGACGATTTTGATATTTTCTTCTCAAGAACAAATATAATCTGGATCAATTATATATATATATATATATATATATATGTAAAAAAAAATGGTGTACAGAATATATACTTCACAACAAACATTACGTCTTTCACGTAATGAAATTCTAAGTAATATATATTATTATTTTTATTTTATATTAAATAATAAATAGTGCTTGAGTTATAAATATTCAAATCCAGAGTATAAATAATTGACTTTCTTATCCAATAAATAATAAATATACATGTGAATACCAATTATCATTTAAAAAAACTCATATATTTATATTAATATTTATTGGATTCGAGTTAAGTTACTTTTTAATTTTAGATGGTTGGGTTTAATACTAATTAAATTGATTTGTTAATAACGAACAAAAATGATCACGTTAGTATTAGACATTACAGTAATTAGTAATAAAGTAATTTCTTACAATGGATAACATCATACGAGCATTTACGAGTTTTGTAATAAGATATTGTCTTCATGTATATCAGACACTGTACAAATGAGATTATAAATTAGATGGTCACAAACAACGAGAACAAGAGTAGATTAATTTCTCCCCCTTCTCTATATATATATTAAAACATAATTAGACAAGACATATAAAATTGGACTTACTTGGAGCAAGGTTTAAGTTATGAGTTCAAAAGGGTCAATTTAAATTGATTTCAAAATAATTATTTTTAAAAATAACCAAAACAAATGGTTTTGATAAAAAAAAAAGAGTCAATGTGTTAATAGTGAAGTTTCGATAAGGTAAGATTCAAGTTAATAAGATTAATCTAGGTTTTTAAATAGTATAACTAATATAATTTTTTTTTTAATCCAAATTAATTCAAACTCTAAATTAATTAGATATCAAGTTGATTTGGTAGATCACTAGACCGGTCCATGTTTAAAACAATTAGTGTCATGGAGAAGACTTCAACCCTCCTTGTATGTCTCTTTCAATCTAACTTCTATTAAATATATACTATTTATTAGAATTGCAGTGTTGATCACCTTTCTAACTTTATTTATACTTCTGGAATCCATTTTCACTTTTTTCACAACATGTCTCACAAATTTAATTTTTCTAAGAAAAACACTTAAATTTATTTATTATTGTGTTTAGTATTACGATAGTGATTATTTTTTAAAATATTTTTTATTTAAAAATACATCAAAAAATTATTTTTTAAAAAAATTTATTTTTAATTTCAACATATAAAACAATTTAAAAACACTAAAATAAGTTAATTTTAAATAAAAAAACTTAATTTTTAACAGATAATATTTTAGCTACCATGTTAAACACGTTTTAAATATGTGAAGGTGGTGTAACCAAAATTACTTGTCTCACCATTGCCTAAGCATAATTACAGTTTTTTTTTTATCCATATACCTTTAACCAAACTAATAAAACATGCATTCTGGCTGTTAGTTTTTTCTTTATCTTTGTATGGTCAAACATTTGCTGGCACTAAAATGTTTCATGTAGAGTTGTTAGAGAATATGTGAGGGAGCCAATTAGTCAATTATATAGTACTGATTTTATTAATGTAGAATATATTTATTATTAATAGAAACTTTTTTTTATTTTTAATATTAATTTATATTTTATTAATGAATTTAATATTTAATTAATGAATCTAGAATAAAGATAAGGTCCATGAGATAAAAATGCATTGCAAAGAAAATTATAAAGTTGTTATAACTATGAAATTTATTTTGCATCAAAACATTGTTCCTAGTTAATATATTCTATTAAAATTAGATATTAATTAAAGTTGTTGATATCGGTACATATTATGTTCATTTCTTTATGAATGGAGGCAACTGCTCTTATAAACTAAAGTATGAGAGATACTTCAAATTAATATGCAGGTGTTTATCATACGATATGTACACTGAATTGACACACGAGAAAATTCTATATGAAGAGATCACATATGTTTATGAAAAAGCTCTTGTGATAGTTGTGTAAGTGATCATGAAACTTGATATTACTAAGTTATCTTATATAAGAAGTGTTATGCTTTGATCTTGACCACACGTTGTCCTAGTCAACGATAGAAAATATGCAGATATTGGGTATAACATAAACTATATAAATGTATTTGAGTGATTAATAGATGATTCATCACATTAGATGAATTAAAAAAAATATTTTATCTGTTCTCAAATAGTATATATTAATAGTGAAATCCTTGACCAAGGTAAAATGAGTCTTGAAAAGAGTTTCAAAATCTTATTCAAATAATCAATGACTATAATATTGAGAGCTAAAATGATTTAACAAAGCAGACATACTTCATGGTATAATGTTTAAATTTGAACATTCATAATGAAAAGATAATAATTATACCGGGAAACTAGTCACAGAAATATAAAGTCAAACTACTTATGACTTTTCTAATATTTGGGAGATCATGATAAGTTGTTAAACATTGTACTTAATCTTCAAATATAAATCAATTAATTATTCAATTGATAACAAATTAAATTTTTTTATTTATTTAATTTTATTTTACATAAGATTATGATTTGTATTTGAACCAACTTATTAAAAAACTTAATGGGTCATGCACATAAGAATCATTGGTCATAAATTAAAATGGAATGATTAATCAAGTGTAACTTAATTGTAATTAAAGTTTAGAAATTGAGGATTAGAATGTAGTTAATACATGAGATTACAATTCTAGATCTAAAAAAATCAAGGAAGGATTTCATTGAATAAATTTATAAAATTATCCTAAAATAATATATATGATATTATTTTAAGGGTAAATTGATATTTTTTCATTTATAAGGCTTTTGTAGATTTCCCGATAAATATAATGTTATGTCTCTTGTTTTCTATGGAAAAAAAAAAGAAGGTGAGAAAAGTATAATACATGATCATCCAAAACATAAAAAAAAAAAAAGAGTTAACACTCCAAGGTATAACAATCCCTCAATCCTAAAAGCATCTAGAAGATTTCTCACTAGTGATTCGTATGGATTACCATTAGAAGTCAAACATTTGAATGATTTGTGATTTGCGACAACTCAGCCTTGAAGCAAATATTCAAAGCAAAAGAACATCTTATCTTCAGAAATTTTCGCATAAACCCTAAACAACTCTAAATTTGTTTAACAAGATCCTTGGGACTCTCGAAAAAATTTAAATTTACCGTTTTCTCTGTGTGTATGTGTTTTGGAAAACCCAACAGAGATGATAGAGGGTGATATAAATTAATTTTAGGATTTTATATAATAATTTAAGTATTTTTTTTAACTAAAATGATTATTTAATAAAATATTATATTAGAGCTTTGTTAATTAAATGGTTTGAGTTTAAATTTCACTACTCTCATTTAATCTAACTAAATCAATAAAATGAAGTACAAGATAATGGTAAAAATATACAAGCTTCAAGTAAAAAAAGGCTTGAAATTTGAGGAAGTATATCAGAGAATAATATAAAATCATTATTGAAGTCTAACACCTCATATAAAAACTTAAAAACTTGAGTTGAGATGACTATTTGATAATATATTGCTTTATTTATTACAGTTTTTTATATAATATTTTAAGTTGAGATGATTATTTGACAATAACTTGCTTCATTTATTATCAGTTTCTTATCTTTTTTGGTAATATTTCTTGGAGGATAATTGATTAAAGTTGTAGGCAAAATCTGAATGCCTCATTTCTTCATAATATACATGTATTTCTTGGAATGAGTTAATTTACCTAGCTTATTGATACAAATTATTAGTAGCTGTCGCTTTTACCACGCATTAAACCCATGGAGGAAAACCAAATCATAGCAATTCAGAGTGTTTTTCTTAAAAACAATCTGAAACATTTTTCTTAATGAAACTAAAATTTTGGTATACATGTAATAAAATGAGTTCAACTTGTACAATTTCTTAGAAAATAGAGTCATTAAACTCAGATAAAAAATCAGATGATCCAACCATATATTAATATAAATTAATGTTAAGAACCATATATGTGAAATATTCAATCAAATTTAATTTATCCTATCTGGTAAGTCTAGCAGGTCAAGTATTAATTTGATTTCGAAAAACAAGCTACAAAAATTATGTATTTATCATTCTATCATTTTTTTGATATATGTCATATGTAGCAAAATATGTATATATTATAAGATAAACTATCCTTCAAATCAATGACTTTTGAACTGTTTGGAATTGTTTTTATTCTTACAAACACTCCTTTGTAATTTTAAGGAAACAACAATATACTTAATTTTGCTTACTTTTAGTTTTCTTTTTCTTTTTTTTGAAAATGAGAATTTAATGTTACATTTTAAGAGAATGGATGACTATATATATATATATATATATTATGTTACATTAGTATATGAAAATATAGTATTTACAACAAAAAAGGTTATGATGAGGACTAGTCCAACACCAATCTTAAACACGCTAGAGATCCGTTGGTGGTGCCAAGTGGACCAATTACAAGGGATATAGTAAACAAACTTAAAGAGGCATTGAATGAACTTATTCAAAACATATTGGTCAAGATAGACTTAGAGGAACTTGGGGCACCAAAGAAGTATGAATGACAACCTCTAATTCATCTAATCCAAATCCAAGAAGAGCCCAATCCAAGTCCTAATGGGGGCTGATGTGTTCGACTCAAAAGTCAACCTTGTTTGTGCTTATTTTTTCTAATGTTACAAGGATTAAAAGTCAACAATTATTCTTCTATTTTATGTAAGGTAATTCGGCCAGATCTAATCCTTAACGAGAGAGGATTCTTATAATTCAAAAGAAGAAGTTTCCCAGTCCACCGAGGAAACTAATGGGTGGCATATTTGTTTCATAAGCTAAGAAGGATTATTTAATGATTCTCCTAATCTAGAAAAGGAACTAATTAATTCAGCAACTAAAAAGAAAAGAATCATTATTTTTATCTAAGTAAAAAAAGGAAACCAAGCTCTACAAAGAAAAGCTAGAGAAGATAGCAAAGGTTTCCAAGTCAGAATTGACTTTCCTAGTCTATTTGGAATTCTTATAGTTGACAACTTTTCCTAAGCATGCAAGGAAGGCTTATTCGACTATAAACTTTATAAACTACAGAAATCGAATTTAATATCTTTTATTTTCTTTGTTAATTACGACAACAACTCTAAACCTTTATTTTTATTTTTATTTTGGGCTTGTTTAATTAAGGGTTTAGGTTTGGTTGTAAGGAAGCTTTATACAAGTACACAAATTTGGTTTTTAAGGGTTTAGAAGCTTAAGTTTCAGTATTTTGAGCTTTCTTATCAGATGTGAATGGGTTAGACTTTTGAATAATAAACTTTTTATTTTTGCCGCAAACTTTATTTATGTGTTGGTGAGATATTCTCCCTTCTTTGGTTATCTAAAGGATTGAAAATGACTTATTAAAGAACAATTAACTTTGTGGCATCATCCTTATACTTCTCGTTTGCGAATCAATATTCATTGGGTGAGGGTTTGTTTTGAATAGTGCTAGTATCTAGATATGAGTTATCTTTGTGTCACAATCTTATGAAATCTGATTTACTTGGATTTTCATGAATTAGTGTCTTAGCATGTGAGTTGCTTGACCATGTGATCAAGAAGTTCGTATCATGAAAAACAAAGTCCTTCACATAATAGCTTTAGTATCCACTAGCCTTGGTGTCGTGCTTTGTTGCATGACCAAACTATTTTTTTGTATAAAAAATAATGTTTAAGTATTGAAATAGAGTAAAAAAGAACATTAAATACCAGTTACGGTAAATGTGTAACAATGTTAATTAGAGTTAAGCCAACATGAGACAGTTCGCCAAACCCACAATTCAAATTATATGACTGAAATAACCCTATAAAAAATAAAAAAAATTATAAAGCCTTTTAAAAAATGTGTTAACTTTTTAAATCTGTAACCCAAGTCATTAAACTCGAAGCACTCAATCTAGAAAAACCATGAAGTCCAATTCCCAATAAATTAAATATTAAAGGATGAAATTGAAAAAAAAATCAATCATATAAAAGGATTTTAAAAACTAACATCTCAAAAAATAAGGATCAAAATCACTATAACTACTAATAACAATAAGTAATATCATCACTATTATCATTATCATTATTACCACTATTATTATTTCTATTATTATTAAAATCACTATTATTGTTATTACTATTACCACCGTCACTGCTATTACACTACTACCATCACTACAACTACCACTACTATCACCATTACCACTACTACTACACTACCTTTACAACGACTACCACCACTATCACTGCTGCTACTACTGTTACTACTACTACTACTACTACTACTACTACTATCATCATCATCATCATCATTGTTATTAATATCATCACCTCTATAACACCCAACAAAATTTTGTATTAAACCGGCCTACACTAGGAGGGAATTAGAGGTAGCAAGCCGACCTACTCTAAGGGAAAAGTGAGGGGATAGAACCAGCCTACCCTAGATGGAGATTATGAAGGATTAAACCAGCCTAGGATGAACCAAAATAAGGATAACAACATGGATAACCAACCACCCAAACACTTCCCTCACATTTATGAGGGATATAAATACAAGAGGGAGAAAAAAAGATGACTCGTCCTTTCCTCCAAAAGGCCAGCCAGCAGCCTTGGTTGCAACAATCTCCCTCTTTCCCAAAGCAAAACCCAACAACCCAGTTGCATGCACCTTTTTTGAACATTGAAGAAGAAGGGAGACTAAGAGAAAAATAAAAGTGGTTGAAGCTATAGCTATAGAAGGAGTCTAAACCCCTTCCCCATAACCGGCCAGCAACTTTGACTACAACAACAACCACGCTTTCCAAGAAGAAAACCCCTACACCAATAATATGTCCCCTGCATTGAGTGTCTAAGTAAAGAAGAGCTAGAGAGAGATAAGTTGATGACTGAAAACATGGAAGGAGAGGAAGTGTAGTAGACCGGCTGGACAATAAGTGAGGAGAGGAGGAAAACTGAAAAGAAAATGAAGAGTAGACCACCGAAACCTGCATAGAACTTGTTAAATTTGTGAGGTATGAACCATACCACTTCTCCACCTATTCATGGGACCTTGGGACCGAAAAGGAAGAAGAAAACCCTAAGCAAATGGCCTAGAATTCTTACACCAGTTGTTAAAGAAAACTAGACTAAAAAGAGGGACAAAAATGGGGTTGAATGGGGGACCAAATTCCAAAACAGTTAATAAATAAAATGAACAATTTTGAATGCACAAACTTGGAAAGATGGCTGACCATAGTAAGGATTGGATATAATATGAGTTAAAGGGATAAAATGCTAAGATGATGACCTTGTTAGAGTTGTTTGATCATATGAAATGAAAACAAAAATTCTACATATGTTAATGACATGAATTCTGCATATGTGGTTGAAGAACATGTATGAAAATATGTTGGCTTGATGTTAAGTGAAAAATTATTTGTTAATGACCCTTAGAGATATGCGGGAGCTGAAATGAGAATTACATTATAATTTATGCTTTGGTTTCGTGTATGATGAATGAATATGTGTAATTGTGAATCTTGGAAATGAATGTGTAATTGTGGTTTGTTGTTGTGATTATGCTTGTGAAGAATATGATGATTTGTATGTGTAACTAAGGAAATGGAGATCAATTCAGGCTATAAAAATTGAGGAAACAATGGAGAAACATTGCATGATCCTTAGAGGGACAAGACATAGGATGGAAATGATAACCTTGTGTGATGTGCATTAACTATTAGCTTGTGTTGATGAATTTAGTATGAAGGAATTGAAAACATAGAAAACATGTTTGTGTGTGCTGACGAATTCATGCGCCAACTATGGAAGCAGTTGTGTTGCCGATTTCTAAGTCAGCAGCAATGCAAAAATCATCAATGATTTCAGAGTTAGCAGTAATCTATGTGCATGCTGATTATTTTAGCGTCAGCCATAGAACCAGGTTGCATTGATGATTTCTAAGTCGACAGCAACAAAATTTTCATCAATGATTTCTGTGCTAATAGTAGGACATATGCGTTGATGATTTCAATGTCAGCCGTAGAATTGGGTTGCGTTGATAATTTCTAGGTCGACAACAACTCAATTTTTATCAATGATTTCTGTGTTAACGGTAGGATATGTGCGCTGATGATTTAAACGTCAGTCGTAGAACCAGGTAGTGTTGACAATTTCTGAGTCGGCGGTGACTCAGTTTTCATTAACAATTTCTATGTTAATAATAGGATATGTGCGTTGATGATTTCAATGTCAGTCGTGGAACTAGGTTGCGTTGATCATTTCTAGGTCGACAACGATTTAGTTTTTGTCAATGCTTTTTGTGTTAACAGTAGGATATATACGCTATGACAATTTCAGCGCCAGCCGTAGAACCGGGTTGCATTGAAAATTTCTGGATCGGCAACGACTCAGTTTTCATCAACGATTTCTGAGTCAATAGTAGCCTATGTGCGTTAAAATTTCAGTGTCAGCTGTAGAACTGGATTACTTTGATGATTTCTGGATTGGTAGTGACGTAATTTAGTTAACGATTTCTAAGACAATAGACTAAGTACGCTGACAATTTTTTGCCCCAGCCATAAGACTAGATTGCGTTGCCGAATTCTGTGTCACTAGTGAATCAATTATCACTGCCAAATCCTATGTCACCAATGAATTAGTTTTTGCTGCCGAATTTTGTGTCACCAGTGAATCAGTTTCGCTACCGAATCCTGTGTCACAAGCGAATCAGTTTTTGTTGTCGAACTGTGTCACCAGCGAATCAATTTTGCTACCAAATCTTATGTCACCAGTGAATCAATTTTCGCTGTCGAAATTCTATATCATCAGTGAATCAGCTTCGCTGCCAAATCTTGTGTCACTAGCGAATCAATTATCGCTATCAAACTCTGTGTCACCAGCGAAACAGTTATCGCTATCGAACTCTGTGTCACCAGCGAATCAATTTTGCTGCCAAATTCCGTGTCACCATCGAATCAGTTTCACTACAGAATCCTGTGTCACCAGTGATCAGCTTTCGCTGCTGAATCCTGTGTCACCAGCGAATTAGTTATCGCTGCTGAATTTTGTGTCACCAGCGAATCAGTTTTGTTGTCGAATCCTGTGTCACTAGTGAATCAGGTCATCAGCGAATCAGTTTCGCTGTCGAATCCTGTGTCACCAGCGAATCAGTTTTCGCTACCGAATTCTAGGTCACCAGCGAATCAGTTTTCGCTGCTGATTTTCTACGATAGATTTCCATGTTAAAAATGACTTAAATGCATGTAATGATTTCATGGTATGATTGTGTAATATGTGAAACACTTGAATGCGAACATGTGTATTATTGGAATATGTATGGTAACGAGTTATGTGATTATCAAATGCAAATATGTTGATTTGTGATCATTTGATGTATCAAGTGGTGCGACTGGTATCGAACCTTTGACCGAACGAGGACACCCCACATAAGGAACAAGTAGGTGACTTCCACCCCCATCTAGCATAATGTTAATTTCCTGAAATGAATTCAATACGAAAGATTAGTTATCGTGTTATAGTGAATACCAAACCATTATGGAATGCTTGAATGAGCATTATGAAGGATCTATTATTGTGTTGTACTGTATATTAAACTTTCATATAATGTTTGTATGAGTATTATGAAGGATATAATATTTTGTTATGGAGAATACTAAATTATTATAGAATGTTTGAATGAGCATTACAGAGGGTCTGTTATTGTATAGTAATGAATGCTAACCATTGTAGAATGTTTGAACGAGCATTATGAAGGATCTAATATTGTGTTATAATGAATTTTAAACAGTCATGGAATGTTTGTACGAGTATTATGAAGGATCTACTATTGAGATATAGGGAATGCTAAACTATTATGGATTGTTCGAATGAGTGTTACGGTTAGCTTCGGCTAGTGGCATCCTAAAAGAATGATCGGGTTATGTTGATGATTAGCTTTGGCTAATGGCATCCTAGAAGGATGACCAAGTTATGTTGATGGTTACCTTCGACTAAAGGTATCCTAGATGGACGATTGAGTGTGTACGTTATAATTAGCTTCGGCTAATGACATCTGAGATGAATGACAGAGTTGGAAATTGTGATTAGCTATAGCTAATGACATCCAAAATGGATGACCGAGTGTGTATATTATGATTAGCTACGACCAATGGCACCCGATAGGGATGACCCAATATATATTGTGATTAGCCATGGCTAACGACATTTGAGATGGATGGTCAGATGGTCATATTGGTCATATTGGGATTAGCCATGGCTAGCGACATTTAAATGGATGACTGGGTTGGAATAAGATGGATAAATGTATTAATGGTCTAGTAAAGGATGATGGGAATAAAACGTAGTAAAATAACTGTGGCAAATGAATTAACTCCAATCCTTACCACACCTATGAGAAGGTTGGGACGTGAGAGTAAGGATATTATAATTGAAGAAATATTAAAGTTGTATTATGTATGTAAGGAGTAGCAAAATGATTATACTCACTTAGACTACAATATGCTTTTAGTTATTTGTTCGAATATTTTAAATTAATTATAATTCTTGTATCTATTTTGCTTTTGTAATAGGGACATCACACAATCAAAGTGCGTAGAAAATCCTTTCCACAACACGGGTCCATATATTTTGAAAGGAACTATGTAATAACATGTTTTAGGTGTTATGTATTTGGAAGGAGCGAATTACTAATTGTCATTCGACAGTTCTGAAATTACTTGTATCGTTAATTGTAATGGAACACGGATGTGAATGTATGAACATGTAAACATAATGTTATGAATGTATGTATGTGATATTTCCTTTTATGAGGATATTGTATTGTGAAATCATGAGTATTGCATTATATTAAGAGATGAATTCTGTTATGGTAAACCCCTAAATACCGTTGTGAGAATCATCATTAATGTGATGGCATATATATATAATCACCACTGTTTTTTGCTTTGAAAAAATCGGGTTATTACAACCACCACCACCACTACTATTATTATTGAAAAATAAAGTCATGAACTTAATTTAAAGAATACAATTAAAAACTATAAAAACTTTGACAAAAAAACCAAGAAAAATAATAAAAATCAAAAGAAAGGAAGCAAATTGGAATCATTATTATCATTGAGAAAACAAAAACTATAAATGATAAAATTGAAAGCCATAAAAACTTTGACAAAGGGGTAAAGGATTAAAATAAGCAATTAAAAGTAGAAGTACCGAATCAAAAAAACATTATTTATACAAATTAAAAAGCAAAGGTTAAATTGAAAAAAAAAACTTTAACTAAAGGGAAAATGAAATAAATACAGAAATCAAAACTAAAAAGATCGAATCTGAAATATCAATAACAATGAGGACCACCATGTATTTATTGGGCTAGGAGAGAGAAATGAAGGGGAAAAAAAAGGATCACCGACGATAAACCAGAAACATCTAGACACCACACACCACTCTAAATGAAAGAGGAAACGATGAGGAATAACATGAGGCAGTTGGAGTTTATTTTTGAGCACCCGAAGCCACTACACGTGCTGCTCAAAGTGCGTGGGCAGCTCCAATACGCTGCCGCATGTACTACATGTGTCAATAGTTTTTTTCAAATTAAAAATATTATTTTAACGGTCCATTACCATCATTCCAAGATTTTTTTAAAAAAATTAAATGATATCGTTTTAAAATTATTTTTTAAATCAAATCAATTTTTGATTGGGTCACGGGTTGATCGAGTCAACTCCCATCCAATTTAATTTAAAATTCAGTATGGTTCAAATCATAATTCAACAAGTCGCTAGATTTAACCCATTAAATCAGATGATATTTAATAACATTGCTGAAAACACCTATAAGATCAAGCATACAACCACTAGACAACTAAGTTGCTTTATATCAATGACATACCAAGTAAAATTTGCTACAAAACCGATTGTAATACGCTTCGAAGGGCACATTTTCTTTAGTAAAATGCACGGCATTTCAACCACACGTAGATAACCAAGTAATAAACAAAGTTGAACGAAGGGCCTATATGTAAAGGGATAAAAAATACAGGGACTCCATACATAGAATTAGGAATAGTCAGACTCGATTAATCAACTTGAAAAAAAAAAGAAAAAAAAAAAAGATGCAAAGCATCCAGGCCGTCCTATTCGTGGAGTCTATTTCATCAATTGACCAAGAATTGCCAGGAAAAGTAGTCGGGTTGGACATGTTGAATTTTCGTTTGCCCTTGTCCTCTTATTTTTTTCTCCTTTCACTTTATTCTAAAGGTACATTTGTTGAGCGATTTTCTGTCTGGAGTAAGTACGGTGACCTGATGGGGCAGGAAATTGACCAATGTGAAATGGAGAGTTTGGACAAAATCATGTCATTAGAGAAACGCATGCTGATGTATGTTTATTTATTTATTTTTT
>Ga0307507_10008589_pt1 | contig 14032 bp, 3 predicted proteins | sample 7_EM_MG_FD_207223 | JGI IMG/M metagenome (GOLD analysis project Ga0307507, IMG submission 207223) | Populus trichocarpa ectomycorrhiza microbial communities from riparian zone in the Pacific Northwest, United States - 7_EM | ecosystem: Host-associated > Plants > Roots > Unclassified | place... | reverse complement strand
CATCGCAGGGTGCAGCAGCACGCGAGGCACCAGCACCGCAGCCCGTACCCACAGAGCCACCGCAACAAAAGGTGGCGAAGCTGATTCAAAAACTAGATGACCTACTCCTTCTAAATGGCAAAGAACTCGAGCTTTGGGAGGAGCTTAAGGCAGAGGCCGGCAAGCTCTGCTTGCCTCCACGAGTTATGGCCGATAACGATCACATTCAAAAGCTTACGGAAGCCGTTGCGGACTTAATTAAAAAACAAAACCAGCCAGCAAAGCCTCTGGCGCCGACGACCTATGCCGCAGCTTTACAGGCAGGCCTCCCTCCCTGGACAGGTCCACAGCCGGTCCGCGAAGTCCCCACGAAGAGAAAGAAAGGGGAGTAAGTAGGCTAGCTAGGTGAGAGGCTTGCCGAATAGAAGGAGTAGGCGTCTGCAGACGCCTTTTCGATACTTATAGGCTGCGAAGTAGACGGCAGAAAGTGTATAACAGGCCGAGGAGGGGGTTTTTTGTCCCGTATCGGGTTTTCCCATTATGTAAAATAGGAGTACCACATGGCCACAGAGCTAAATCGGTGTAAGATCAATAAATAAATACTTTTTAAGTTCTTTTTAAATTCGAGTTTCCTACTATTGTGTTTCATATATTCGTATTAGGTGCCAGTTGTTTGCCTTTATATTATGTCCATCTAGCTAGTACAGGCTATAAAGGATGGTCTTTATAGAATTCTTTTACTAGGGAAGGCGCGTTGGCCTTAATCTGTTTATAGGTTTCCTAGGTTTATGTTTTATATTCTTCCCACTTAATAAGAAGTTTAAATCGTTTAGATTATATTTTTTATCGTATATTATTAATTAAGTTAATAAAGTAAGAACCGTTACCATTGTTAATAATTATAGGAGGTAGTAGTGGCACTTTGCGAGTTATAGGATTATCTTTTAAGGGTTACAGTAAGCTTATATAAAACGTCAGGTATATTTTCATCTTAGTTGGCAGTTTGAGCTTATAGGTGTATAGGCTCAGTTTCTTCTTAATTTAGTATAGGCCCACGAATTTCTAATTCAGTTTCTTTAAAGGCCGTTAAGTCTTTAAGTTTTATATACTTAGGTAAGCTATATTACCTTCCTTAAAGTCCTATATAGGAGCCCGTTCTTTATTTATATGCCATTCCTATAATATTTAAGCGTACGTTAATTCGCTTTATAATAGTTCCGTTAACTACTTTATTTAATTAGTGAAGTTATACGCGTTAATTAACTGGATCCGTTTAATTATAGGTCCTATTATATTAATTATAGGTTATAGTTTAAATCCAAGTTAAGGGTCTTATCTATAGGTCGCGTAGAACGGCGTCACGCCTATTAATACATTTATTGTGTTATTCGCAGTAAACTTAGCTAAAGGTAGCCATTTTTCCTAGTCGTCTTATAGGTAGGAGCAGTATATTTATAAGTATTATTCTATAATCGCGTTCATAATTTTAGTTTGGCTATCTATCTCTAGATAAAATGTAGTTAAGAGTTATATTTAAATACTTAATTGTTTATATAGAGCTTCCTAGAAGTCTAAAACGAACTAGCTTCCATGGTTGGATATTATCGTATTAAAAAGTCTGTATAGCTTAAAGATATGCTTAATAAAACATTTGGCTATTAATATTACATTAATTAAGTCTATAGGAATTATATATTATATTTTTATAAGACGGTTAATGTCGGAATGTTAGTCATGTGACGTGGTCACGAGACCACGAAGCGAGGCTAGCTAACCTGACCTTGGAGCAACCCCTTACTTCTAGACAACAATAACTACCAACTTCAACACCGCATACGTATCGCAATACAGTGATATTCGTGTACGTTGATAAAGCGAGTATACCGACACTAATCAGTAGACGTATAGATCAGGAAATACGCAATAAGCTAGAGCTTAAGAACTATACTAGAAACAGTACACGGATTGCCTAACCTTGTCTATTCCAGTTAAAGGAGAAAGCTATATCACCCTTAAAGCTCGAGACCACGTATCAGCTTAACTGCTGACGTGTTAGATTGCCTAGAGAATTATATCTTTACTTAGAGAAGATTGCGACCTCCCTTAAGCTTGAGAGAATTTGTACTGGCCTTACAGCCAATACAACAGATTGCTAAGAGAATAGTAATCTTGCTAAGAACTTTACAGGCCTAACGGCTATAAAGGATGTACACACCTAAAATACCCTTACCTCAACACCCTTACCTTAACACCCTTACCTTAACGACCTCAACCTTAACCTTGATTTTAACCTTAACCTTAAACTAAATATACACAAGGACTAGTACACTGCTTTGTATAATAAGATGGATCCTAAATAGAAGGAGAGAATCGCCAGATATAGTTATAGGATTAATATAGCAACTGCCTTAGAGGAAGACCTAGAAGAATATATGGAAACGAAAATCTATAAGTATATATATGAGAACTTTACGGATTATATACTACGGTCGCTATTCTAAGAAGAATTTGAAGGCTTTACCATTGAGGACTTTAGAAAGATACGCTCTGTTACTAGAGCAAAGCTCCGTACTTACCTACTCTAAAGAGGAGTATATGTCGCCATACACAGCAATAGATACCCACTTTATAAGGTTCTACATGATGTCCTTATAGAAGAGGAACCTCACAAATAAACAGATAAGGAAATTATAGGAGCTCTTAAGGAAGTTAGCCCTATAATTACAGTGGCACTATAAGAACAACTTAACTTAACACAAACAGCTCTGATATTAAATTAAGCTATAACCCTATTAGTTATAGCCTCTTTAGTTCCTATAACCCCCCCCCACAGCCTACTACCTTCCCATATAGTACCGACGCCTATAAACCATTAACTACCTCCACTACCTCCAACGCCTGTAATTTAGCCTATAGCTATAGCTACAATACCTGGAACGCAAATACCTACCCCTATAATACCCTAACTAGCTGTTGCATCTATACCCTAGTAAACTGCACCAACTGCTACCTAATAGCAAGCTATACCTACCTCTACCCAGGATTAACTACTTACCCTTCTCACTTAACTCCTATAGACGCAGAACCAGCAATCATTGCCTACGGCAACTGCCTCTACCCTCCCTCTAGCAACCGCTCCTACCCTACCTAGTACTCCTCCTACCTAGTACCTCCACCTTAGTACTGCCAATACCAACCCTACTATGCACCTACCTATATATAGCAAAGAGGCAGCTACTATTGCTAAAATCTATATAGACGACCAGAAGTATAATGGAGTAAGTAATAGCTTTAACTTTAAGTTAACTATCTTCTATAATATCTATAAGAGAGCTAGTCTACCTCCTAAAGGCTATATAACTGCATTCCCAACTATGCTAAAGGGACTTGCTTAGGATTACTACTATAATAGCAGCCTTTTAACTAGATCATTTACTGAGGCATATAACCACATACGTCACTTCTTTAAAGGACTAGAGTACTATTAGAGAAACCTTACTAAATGGAACGCCACTAACTTCTAAGGAATTATTAACAAAAACCCTAATAAGCAAATCTATTAGAGTTTCCAACTACTCTTTAATAAGCTCTTAAAACATTACTATGGATTACACCTAGAATTTCGTACAGACCTCTTCCTTATAAATAAGCTAGTCACTACTTGCCAAGGAGTACTAGCATGCCATATTGCTATTTCCAACCCTTCTAAAGACCTCTCCCAGTTAATTAGCAAGCTGTAATCTTCTATAGTTGTATAGGAGAAGGAATACCCTTCCTAGGCCTTAATAAGACCGTCTTAAGGAGCCTACTTTATGGATTGTATATACCGCCGTGATATTTGTAACAACCGTAACCAAACCCGCTCCTATAGATAAAACACTATTAGGTCCCCAAAGACCAAGTGCTATATTTGCTAAAAGGAGAGCTGCCGCTCATAGAAACACACAGAGGAGGAGCGGAACCGTTCTAGAAATGAGTATAAAAGACGTTTTAACAATAGCAAGGGCTGCAATAGTAACTTTAAAGAATGCTTTAGACAATACACTATCTACTATAAAGGAGACGACAATAATGAGTGCAATAAGACTTTTAAAGCTCTTATGCTAGACACAGACACTAACAAAAACACTAATAATAATAATAGCGAGGAAGAACTAGAAGACCCTAATAGCTGCTACCTTATATTATTTAGGACTCTTACTACAGACAAAGCAACCTCTATAAGCATAGAACTAGCCAATAAGGCTTATGCTTACTTACTTACTATAACCTCTATGGAACCTACTACGGAAACTGACCCATTTAACTATAATATAACAACCGCCGTTTCACGCTATACTTCTACGGTATTTATAGGAATTATGATTAATACTAGTGCATTAAAGAAGTCTACGGCTGGTTATGGATAATTCTAGACACTATAGAACGCGGACTAATCTATAAGACTTAATACCTTAACCAAAGGACAAGTTAATGTGCAGTTTAGCATTAGAATTGCTACCTCCATTAAAACTATGGATGTTGTTACCCCTATAGGCAAGATACAGTTTTATATTGTCTATGCGGATACCCCCTTCTTGCTCTATTTAGCGGATATAAACAGACTCTAAATCTACTACAACAACCTTAGAAATGTTGTTATTACTTGTACCAAAAAAGTGCTAGTAGTGCGACGGTTTAGCTACTTATTTCTCCTATGGAGCTTATTACTATAGTTATATTTATCTAAATCCTTTAACGCGAACCCCTGCTACTTAACAGATATAGAGCTACAGCGCCTGCATCGCCAATTTGGACATCCCTTAGTTAAGAAATTGTAAAAGCTACTCTACTATACTGGCCATAAAACTAATAGAATGGCCATTAAGCAACTAACTAAGTTCTACTATTACTATTAGAAGTTTAGCAAATTACTAGGCAGATTCCGCTTCACCCTATAAGATAACATTAATTTTAACTACAATATTATCATTAACATTATATATATTAGCGGATTATCCCTCCTATATGTTATTAATAAAGGAACGCGATTCCAAGCTAGTAGATAGCTATAAGATATTAGCGCCAAACACATATAGGACGTTCTATGGATGTGCTGGATTAATATCTACCTAGGGCTACCAGACCTAATTACCCACAACGCCAGAAAGAACTTTATTAGTAAGGAATTTAAGTAATATGCTACTATTATGGGAATTAGTATAAAGGGAGTACCGGTTAAAGCACATAACTCCATTAGAATGGTAGAGCGCTACTATAGTCTATTACGGCGAGCCTACTAGATTATTATAACTAAAATCCCTAATATTAATAAGGAGATGGGACTCCAAATAGCGTTTAAAGCAATTAATAATTTAGTTAGCCCTAAAGGACTAGTTCCTATACTTCTAGTCTTTAGAGCCTACCCCCAAATGGTTGAATCTGATGCACTATCCCCCACTATTATACAACGCGCTGCCGCAATTAAAAAGGCTATAGTAGAGATACAGAAGCTATAAGCTAAACGACAGATCGCTAATACGCTAAATATATAAAACGGACCCAATGCTAATATGATTTATGATCTCCCACCAAACTCACCCGTTTTAGTTTAGAGAGAAGGAAACACTAGCTAAAGCGGCTATTAGGACGGGCCATTTACCTTACTTACTATTAAGGGTGAAATATATACCATTAAGCTGTCTAGTGGACCTACAGCCTTCCAATCTATAGTTATAAAACCCTACCTTTAAGCAACTGAATCGCAGGAGTAAATTATTAGACTAGAATTGCTACCTAAACCTCTACTTAGGTTAGCCCTTTTTAAGACTGTCTTAAAGAGACCTACTAAAGCTTAGCAACAACCCCCGAAATAAGGCAGAGGACGCCCTTGTAAATACCCTCTACTTACGGCCATAACTGATATCACCATCTACCTATAGGATGACAGTTAATTTAGTACCCAATTTAGCGCCTCCTAATAGAAGGAGCTTACTGGTCTACTTAAGAAGGGAGTTTTTAAGATTATAAGACTTATAGATATACCATAAGGCGTATAACTCTTTAACTTATAATTTGTTAATAAGATTAAGAATAAGGGAACTAATAAAGCCTTTAAGAAATCCTAACTAGTTATATAAGCTTATAACAACTTAGAAAAGGAACTGGTTCTTACCTAATTATTAACTATTTAATAAGTTAGCCAATGACTAATTCTCTATATCGCCGCCATAAAGCTTCTATAGGCACGACTTTACCTCCGAGATATTTTATAGGCCTATATACAATTAACCACTACACTAAATTAAGAGTTCTACGTACAACCTCCGCATAAGCTGATTAAGTAACTTGGGATTAATGAGGCCTCCGTTCTAAAGGTTGTAAAACCACTCTACAGAGTACTAGAAGCCGGTAACTACTAGTTTAAGATATATTACTCGCATTATATCCAATAGTTACACATGGACCAGTCTATATACAACCCCTGCCTCCTACAGAGTAATAAACCCTTTAGTATTATAGGCCTATAAACCAATAATACTCTATTTCTGGCAGATAAGACTTTTATAAATACAGAGCAAAATAAGCTGTATAAGGCCAAGTTTATAGCTAAGGAACAGGAATAACTTACCGTTAATATACCCATTAAGTTTAATGGTGGAGTTATTCAGCTACTAACTAATAGAAGTATTACGCTTACTTAAAAACGATAATGCATAAACCTTAGTATAATTAGCACTAAGCTTGCCATAAGTATAAAATTAAGAGGAGCCACAAGAACTTTAACTCTAAAGGACCAGTATATTACTTAACGTGCTAGAGGTGTATATATCGCTTTAGTATGCCAGCTAGAAGCCTTATTTAATTTATCCTTTGCTGCCTAGGTAATTAACCCTAACAAGGAAAATATAAAACAGTTAAATAAGTATCTAAACTGGCAAATCAAGAACGCTAATAGAGGTCTTAAGTTTGTTAAGTTAGATATTAAAACCCTACAGCTACTAGTATTTATAGACGCGTTATTTGCCAATAACAAGGACCTCTCTTTATAGATTAGCTACATCCTTATACTAGCTAATGCTATAAAGAAGGCTAATATTATTTATTGGAGCTTAGTTAAGTGCAAAAGAGTTACTTAGAGCGTACTAGCTTCTAAACTCTACAGCACGGCCCATGGCTTTAACATTGGCGTTGCAATTAAGTCTATAGTAGACAAGATCCTATAAATCAACCTTCCACTTATGCTTTGCACTAACTTTAAGTCCTTATATAACTGTCTAGTACGACTTAGAACCACCCAAGAAAAATACCTAATAATTAACGTAATATGCCTCCGGCAAGCCTATAAACAGAGACAGATTATGGAGGTAAAATAGATTAATAGAGAGGCTAACCCTATTAACGCTATAACAAAGGGAAAACCCTATGCGGCTCTTTAACGGCTTATTAATATAAACCAAATTAACCTATAAGTTATAAGATGGGTTGAACAAATAAACTTAGATTTAGCTTAGCGTTAGGTAACTAATTGTAATAGTGCGGACCCTGAATTTAACTAACCAATTAGGATTTTCCATGCCTAGTATGGAAAATCGCTATTAGCTTGCTTACCACTAGCGCCTTGGCGGCCCTTGCGATATGTTAACCTACTACCCCTAATAACTCTTCTTCTTCTTCTCTTCCTTAGCATAGTATCTCCGTAATACAGTATTTTACAGGCTTTGGTTTAGAGACATTTATATAAGCCGTAATATAGGTTATATAATTACGGACCTATAAAAGGAGCGTGGAAGCTATTGCGTATACGCTACAAATAGTCTAGAAGTAAACTTGACTTTAAAGTGTAGATTAGCCTTCTTTTTAGAGTTGCTCCAGTGTTGGAATGTTAGTCATATAACGTGGTCACGAGACCATGAAGCGAGGCTAGCTAACCTGACCTTGGAGCAACCCCTTACTTCTAGACAACAATAACTACCAACTTTAAACCGCATACGTATCGCAATACAGTGATATTCGTGCACGTTGATAAAGCGAGTATACCGACAGTTAACTACTACTATAATATTTAGAAACCTATTACTACTAGGCAAGTTAACTATAAAGTCAATTAAGATATTGCGCCATCTTTATATTGGGATTGGTAGCGGTTAAAGTACTCCTTACTTCTTTATATAAGAGGGTTTTCCACGCACGCACATCCTATATGCTCAAATGTATTTTCGTATATAGTTATGCATTATAGGCTAGTAATATGCTTATTAAACAATCTTATAAGTCTTTGTATAGCCAGGATGTCCTACTATAAAGGAGTTATATACAAATTCGAGTATCTTAAATTATAAAGGTTTAGAATTTAAGACTACCATCTTTTATTAATAGTACAATTAATTGTTTTAAATTTTGTATTTAGTAAGTATAATATCCTTATACTATTATTTTCCTATTCAAATTGCTTTTATTACATTAATTATCCGTATATTATTCTTATATTTATATTCTATTAGCTTATTAATTTCTATTTCTCATTTATTAACTTCTAATTTATTTCTTTTAAGTTCTATATCTAAGAATATAGGATATAGTTTTTTAAAGCGTTTAGGGGGCAGTAAGATCCGTAATTAATTTACAATCTATTTATCTAAAGTGTTTATAGGTAGGTCCTATAATCTTTATATTAATACGTTAGGCTTCTAATTAAGTTTGCCTAGTTAGTATATAATCTTAAAGTTAAATTATAAGAGGTATTTAGCCAAATAAATTTGGCGCTGCATTAATTGCTTTATAGTTATAAAGTACTGCAGATTCTTATAGTCCGTTAATACATATATTAGGAATAACAATCCTTTAAGCTTAAAACGCTATTATTTAAAGCATCTAATAATTATAAGCAGTTCCTTATTATATATCTTATAGTTTAATTTAGTAGGGGCGAGTTTTTAGGAGAGAAAGGCTACTAAACATAGTTTGCTATTCTTATTGTATTATAATAACACTCCCCCTAGCGCATAATTTAATAAGTCCGTTTTAATAATATATTTAAGGTTAGGGTTAAAGTAAGTAAGGATTAAAGTAGTTATAAAGCAATATTTTAAGTTATTAAAAGCTTGTTTATATTTAGCGGTTTATTTAAATTTTATGTTCTTCTTTATTAGGTTTACTAACGGCTAAGAAATTTCTAAAAAGTAGTTAATAAATTATTAATAGAAATTTATAAATCCTAGAAATCCTTAAATATCCTATATATTACTAGGGCTTTCCTAGTTTATAATTATAGTAACTTTTTTAGGGTCTATTTTAATTCTATTATAAGATATAACTAAGCCTAAGTATATAACCTTAGATGCGTAGAACTTATATTTCTTAATATCGTATTATAAGCCCGCGTCTTATAAGCGTTTAAGAACTATTCTAACGTGTTTCTAATATTTAGAAAGCAAGGATAAGTAGATTAAGATATTATTAATATACGCGGTAATAAATATATTAAGAAATTTACAAAGCGTATTATTAATATATTGCTAAAATATACTAGGACCATTCTTTACGCTAAACGGCATTACTAGGTATTTAAAGAGTCCCTATTATATACAAAAAGCTATATACTTCTTATCTCCTTTATATATACGAATTTTATTAAAGGTAGCGATTATATTAAGCTTTATAAAGTACCGTGCCTTTACTAATTAGTTAAGCGTCTCTTAAATTAAGGGAATTAGATATTGGTTTTAAATCATAATTATATTTAGAGCTTAATAATTAATATAGAATCTTAAGCCTCCTCCTGGCTTTTTAATAAATAGTATAGGTAAGGCGAATAGAGATTAACTAGGGCAAATAAATCCTTTTTCTAGATGCTTATTAAGGTATTATCGCATTATAAGCAGTTCTTTTTATAATATACCATATAGCGGACCTAACTTTGGTGTTATGCTAGGCTTAAGTTCTATCTTAAAATTATGCTTCTCTTGGTACGGGGCTAGCTGGTCTATAAATCGTTTTTTAAACTTATTAATTAGGTTATAGTACTCTTTAGGTATAAAAGGTTAAGGATTAGGATACTATTTTAGTTCTAGTACTTTCTTAATATCTTCTATAGTTATAGTAAAGATTTTATAATTTTGTCTTTTTGCTAATAAGATAAAAGGCGCGGCCTATATTATACGAATTTTAAAAGGTTTCAATGTAACATCTTTGCATTTTTTACTATAATTGGCAGTCGTAGATTTATTATATTGGCTTAAGGTTTATAGTAAAGGTAATTTATATTATATTAAATTTAAATAGTTATATACATGTTTATAGGGCAAATGGTTTTTTAAGTAATAACTTCGGCAGTAAGTTATACAGAACTTTAGTATTTCTTTAACCCAGCTAATTAAAGGGTTGTGTTGTTTTAGCTATTTATATCTAAGTATAACTTTATATTGCTTTAAGGGTGTAATAAACGGGGAAATATATTTAAGGTATTTACCTATCCGCATTTTTACTAAAGCATAGTACGTTATTTCGCTATATATTAAGGGTTTGCCATTAAAGCCTTATAGGCCTTAGGGCTCGTTAAGTTTCTTTAAATTTAGGCGTCTAGTTTTTGCATAGTTTGTGTTAATAAAGCCTATACTAGTAGCTCCACTATCTATAAGGATTTATACTTCCTTCTATTTTTTAAGTATTTAAATTTCGCTAAGTATATCAAGGGAATCGTGTTATATATCAGCGCTAGAAGAGCCTAAACACTTATACTCTTCCACTTTTTATCCTAAGGCGCGACTTGGCCTTAGGACGATTCATTTTCCAAGTTAACTAAGGGCGAGGTGCTTTGTGGCGTCTAAGTATAATTTATAAATTGGGTACAATTTAAGGAACAAGTACGGCTTAAAGAATGGGTATAATTTAAGAATTAGGTATAACTTAAGGATCGGGAGGAATTACGGCAGACTTTTTTAAAAGGGTAAGTTCGGCAATGCTTTTAGATATATCCTTTTTATCTATATCTAAAGCATTCTCTATTTATAGCTCAAGTTCTTTATTTATTAGTTCCCAAGGGTGTATAGGATTAAGCGGCATTAAGGTCCATAGGGTTATACATAGGGTTTTTAGGTTTTAGAGACAGGTCGCGCTTTAGAGTGTATACCAGTTTTATAGAGTCTTAAACGCGAGGTATAGTTAACTTTAAAGAATAAGTTTATTTGTTATATTAAAGGTCCTTGTTAATTTGTTAATATATTATAGTAAATTTGGATAGGTTTTTCGGCAGTTCTTTATTTACTAGCTAGGCTCTAATCTTATCTAAAATGGCTTATTAAAGGGCAGCAACTCTAGCGGCTTTATTCCAATCCAGTTTGCTAATAAGGCCTAAAAATTCCAAAAAGAAGCTGGTAAAGTCTTGGTTCTATTATTATAAGTTTTTAAGTTTGGTAACAGTTGTGCTCGCGGCTGGCGTTATTATATATTCGTTCTAGCAAAGAGATAAAGATTTTAAAATTAATAAAGGTGTTATTATGGAAGAATGGATCTATAGTACGTGCAGCGTCTTTACTTAAATAAGACATTCCGTAGCTAACCTTGCTGGCTTTAGTAGGGTATTAGTTATAGTTTGTTAAAAGTTTAAGACGGAGCTTGGTTATAAAGGGACATAGGTTATTTTAATTTTTATTAAATATTGGAGGATTAGGGAGCTTTTTAAATTTTATAGCAGGTATTAAATTTATTATAGCTACAGGTTAAGTTACTATTACTAGTTTAGAGTTCGCGTTTAAGGGGCCAGGTTTAGATACAATTATTTTAATTTTATTTATAGGTGTTATTATTAGGGTCTCTAACATAAGTGCCTTAATATTACGAAGTTCTTTATGGAGTGCTTCTATTAATTACTAATACTAGGCTTCTAGTGCAGCCCGCTACTAAGCTAAGGCGTCCATAAAGGACTGTTGTATTATAGTTAACTATTCCCTAACTAGGGTTATAATACTCATAGTTGTTATAGCGGATTTGGGTTCGTTTGCCATTTTAATAGTAATTATTTTAACGTAACATAATATAAGGGCGCGAAGAGGCTTTGGGGAAGATTTAAAGGAACAATATAAATTCTATCTAAATCTAAGGGTATATAGCTCTTGTAGAGTACAAGACGTTGCGTAAAGAAGAGAAGGGAATAATGAGAGAATCGTATAATTAAATATTTAGGGGCTTGGTGATCGATGCGTGCGTATATGCGCACGCGGTCTTTGAAGGATTTTGGTAGAATTCGGTTAAAGCTTCGGAATTTATCTGTTAAGTGTTTCACCGAGACATTCCTATTGTAATTGGGCTAGTCCCATTATAGTTTATAGTTAGCTCTAGAATAATAATAGGCAAAAACCTAATCCAAATAAGTAGAACTAAGAGATACGCGTTTATTATAACTGCGGTAAGAAAGGCTATATAAAGTTCTTCTGTCGGTAGAAGAAGTAAGATAATATTTAATTAGGAAAAGAGAGAGCCTAGTAGATCTTTACTCCCTTATACTAGGCTAGTAAGAGGAGGAGGAAATAAGCTGCCGTATAGTTATTCCTATCTCTATTTAAGTTAATAATAAATAGGTAATATAAGACTGCCTTATAGACAGCGGCGCGACTATGGGATTTATTTCTTAATTACTAGTAAAGGAATTAGATTTAGACCTTAGTGGCTTGCAGGTACGCACTATTTAAAGCATTAAAGGCTACTAAATTCTATGCTACGTGGAATAAACTTTTTCTATAGCTAGCCAGGACCGCAATAGTCTATAGGATACGCAGAAAATGCGCTTCTGCGCCATAAAAATTAAGAGGTATAACCTTATTTTGGGATACCTATAGCTTTAACAAGTTAATCTAGACATTAATTGGCCTTTAGCCTTGTATTAACACTAGAAGTCTTAACCGCGTATTATAGTTAAAGATTAAAAGACTTTCTTAAACTATATGCTAGAAGAAGGGTGGGTATATGCTATATATATTACTCTTAATACCAAGAATAGGGACACGGGATATTTATTTTCGGATATCTAACTATACGCAGTTAAGGAATTAGAGATTTTATAGGAATATATAGACTTATAGGATATTTCTAATAAAGAGGCTATATAAACCTTATCTAATCCTATATTGGTTAAGCATAAGATAGATATAGGGAATAAGTAACCTCTTTTTAGACTATTGTATAACCTATTAGAAAACGAGCTAGTGGTATACGTTAATATATAGTAGATAATCTTTAGAAAGGATAGATTTAGCCTTTTATAAGCCTAGTAGGGGTACTAATTATATTTATACCTAAGAAGGATGGGACCCTATATCTCTATATTAACTATTAGGCGCTTAACAGGATTACTATAAAGAATTGCTACCTGCTACCCTTAATAAGGGAGCTTATTAACAGACTATTAGGCGTAAAGAACCAATTTTAAATATAGTAAAAAGTCAGTACTTACTATATCGGGAAAATATTCGCAGGCTGGGATTCAAGTCGACTTTATTAAGCGCGTTTCGCGTAATTGACATACAATTGACCAACCCAACACATTTAAAAGTTAAATAACACGCAGTTAACCAACTTAACAACTTTTAGAGCTAACTGCATATTTCTTAACATGCAATTGGCCAAATTGACAACTTTTAAAGCTAGCTGTATATTTCTTGATATGCAATTGGCCAACTTAATAACTTTAAAAGCTAACTATATATTTCTTAACATGCAATTAAGGTAAAGTTATATGCCAATTACGTAAATAAATTTTTACTATTTTCTTAGCCTGTAGTATGCTAGCTTATAATATATATTAGGATCCAAACAATTTTATATAATCTTATATAGTCTAATATAGTCTCATTACTCAGAGGCTCTACACGAAGCTCTGCACGAGGCTCTACACGAAGCTCCGCACGAAGCTCTACACGAAGCTCTGCACGAGGCTCTGCACGAGGCTCTACACGAAGCTCTACACGAAGCTCTGCACGAGGCTCTACACGAAGCTCTACACGAAGCTCTGCACGAAGCTCTGCACGAAGCTCTGCACGAAGCTCTGCACGAAGCTCTGCACGAAGCTCTGCACGAA
>Ga0307507_10008588_pt1 | contig 14033 bp, 11 predicted proteins | sample 7_EM_MG_FD_207223 | JGI IMG/M metagenome (GOLD analysis project Ga0307507, IMG submission 207223) | Populus trichocarpa ectomycorrhiza microbial communities from riparian zone in the Pacific Northwest, United States - 7_EM | ecosystem: Host-associated > Plants > Roots > Unclassified | place... | reverse complement strand
CCCTTCTCTTTCCTTCCTTCCTGCTTTCTTTCCTTTTAATTTCTCTCTCTCTCTTAACTTCTTTCCTCAAGTTATCATAATCAATTAAGATTCTCATCTCCGATCAATACAAACTTTAAGTCTCCACTTAAGCCATTCCTCTCCGCTGCGTAAACCCTAACCGTTAATCATTACCTCCGCATCGAATATTTTCAACATCGAACTGTAAATTTACGTAAAGTGCTCTACGTTATAGTGCAATACAGTACAGTAACGTGCCGTAAATTTGCCAGATGTCGTTAGCCTTACTAGTATATGCAAAAGGGAAACCACCTTGGGTTTCACTGGAGATATAAGAGAGGGTGGAGAGGAGGGAGGGTTTACGCCAATTCGGCACAAAAGAGGAGGAAAAGAAATCCTAATCTAACTTTTTAAATTCAAAATTATCTGCATTGAAGATCAAAATATAGTGAATCTAGTTTGGCTCCTCCTGGTTACTTCTCTCCAAAATCATATCCGATGCAAGTGATCTATATTTAAAACTGTCCATGAAGGGTTTGGCTGCATGGTGGGGTTTTTTCTTAAGTTTATAACATGGGCTCGTGGAATAGGAGCCAGACTCTAACGTTAAGAGACTTCCTACTGCATTCCCTCTCCCAGATAGGTAAGAGTTGGATGTGTGGGTGGTCTTCCGGTTCAGCCTCAAGCTAGCGGCTGGATGGCAGTAGGATATAAAGATGATCTTTAGTAAGCTATTAATACGTCTATAGCGGAAACCAATCACCAACATACTTTAGTTAACAGCTAGATTTTAAGTCGCTTTTCACGAGTGTCAGAAATACTTAAATTTTATTACTATTTCTCTATCTGTATCTAGATAACTCTGACGTCCAGAATTCAGAGGGGGGAGAGGAGGTAAAAATTTGATGAGAATTGTGGAAAAAAATTAAGGAACGGTAGATGTGTAAAGAGGATAAACAACTAGACAGCAAGGGAAAGAGTAAATATGATGGAAATTTCGAGTCACACTGGCTTATCTCAATACAATAGAAATATCCCCCACTAACGCCGAACTGTAGACTATAAACTGAAACTGATACATCCTGACTCGACTACCAGTCAGGATGTAGACACGTGCAGAGGTTTAGATAGGGTTTTCCAACGAGCAAAAGAGAAAGATATGAGCTGAGGTTCTATCGCAAGCTTATTCCGAGAGGGAAGGAAAGACGGGGATTAGGATAAGGTGGGGATTTGGACTGCGGGAAGAGGCTAGGCGGGGGCGGGGGGGAGGAAGTGGTGGTGGTGAACGTGTTATGGAGCCGTTGCGACCCTTGCGGAAAGGGTACACAGGTTATCCATACTCGCAGGCGGTAAGGGGGCGATGGCTCTTCCCCCTTATACCGAGCAAGGGGGGGCAGATACTACAGTAGAGGCTAAAGCAGTTCTATCACCCCCTCGTGCCCATTCCGAGCAGCACAACAGAATGACGTTTCGCCGTCGTTATCTGGTTTTTCGGGGTCGACGTTGTCCCGTTCGAGTAGTGTTTTCACCACTCCTTCGTGCCCATTCCAAGCAGCACAACAGAGTGGTGTTTCGCCGTCGTTAGTTGGTTTGTCGGGGTCGACGCTGTCCTGCTCGAGTAGTATTTTCACTACTCTCACGTGCCCATTCTAAGCAGCACCTAAGAGTGGTGTTTGGCCGTCATTATCTGGTTTTTCGGGGTCGACGTTGTCCCGTTCGAGCAGTGTTTTCACCACTCCTTCGTGCCCATTCCAAGCAGCACAACAGAGTGGTGTTTCGCCGTCGTTAGTTGGTTTGTCGGGGTTGACGTTGTCCCGTTCGAGTAGTATTTTCACCACTCCCTCGTGCCCATTCCAAGCAGCACCCAAGAGTGGTGTTTGGCCGCCATTATCTGGTTTGTCGGGGTTGACGTTGTCCCGCTCGAGTAGTATTTTCACTACTCCCTCGTGCCCATTCCGGGCAGCCCACCAGAGCAGTGTTTCGCCGTCGTTATCTAGTTTGTCGGGGTCGACGTTGTCCCGTTCAAGTAGTATTTCCACCACCCCCCCATGCCCACTCCGAGCAGCATAATAGAGTGGCATTCGGTCGAAGATATCTGATTTGTTGGGGTTGACGTCGTTTCGTCCGAGTAGTATTTTCACCACTCCTTCATGTCCTCTCTCAGCGGCAAGACGGAGTGGTGTTTGGCCGTCGTTATCCGGTTTGTCGGGGCTGACGTCCCGTCCGAGAAGTATTTTCACCACTCCCTCGTGCCCATTTCCAGCAGCACAATAGAACGGTGTTCGGTCGAACATATCTGCTTTGTCAGGGTCGACGTCGTCCCGCCCGACTAGCATTTTCACCACCCCCTCGTGCCCATTCCCAGCAGCACAATAGAGTGGTGTTTGGCCCAATTCGTCTGGCTTGTCAGGGCTGACGTCACCCCGTCCGAGTAATATTTCTACCACTCGCTCATGCCCTCTCTCAGCCGCATGACGGAGGGGTGTTTGGCCGTCGTTATCTGGTTTGTCGGGTTTAACTCCGCCCCGCCCAAGGAGTACTTTTACCACTCCCTCGTGCCCATTGTTAGCTGCCCACACGAGAGGCGTGTTACCCCCACAATCCATCTGGTTGATATCACAACCTTCCATCTCTACCAACCCAGCTACAATCTCAACAATCCCGAAGAAGGATGCCCAGTGCAGCCCAGTGAACAGGGAAATTTTATTGAAATCAACACCATAACAATAGGGTTTCTGTGCTTTCAAGAGTGTTTTGGTGGATATGTGGTTGTTGCAGTCGCCAAATAGTTTCAGCGCAAGTAGTTTCGAGCGATCTGAAAGGTTCTTTTTTGCGTGCACTCCCCAATATAGAGAAGAATATTCGAGAAAGGGTGTTTTTTGGCGCTCGAAGGGGAGACTGGCTGAAATCGCCTTGACCTGCCGCGAATTCAGATAACTCAAGCAGGCTTCTGCCATTGCCGAATGAGCTGCACCAAAAAGGTCGGGGTGAGCCCGGAGGTATTCTTGAAGCGTAAAGTGGATTAACCGGACCGTGAAAACCTCTTTGTCTACCACAACAAGTCCTTGACAACAGGCTAGTAATGTACCTATTGAAGGAACATTTTCGGAATTGAGATTCGGCGACCCGACTTCGACCGCTAGGGCGTGGCACAGTTCACCAGCCTTCAAGGGCCGCTCTGAGTGAGATATCCACATCAAAGCAGCAATGCCAAGTTTCGCCTTGTCCCCACCCTGTCCCTTTATCCGATCCAGTGTTGCACCATAAGCATCCCCCAACCCTAAGCCATCGGTCATTGCGTTGAGCTTTTGTCGCCGACGATGGATTGTAGTCTCCTGGAGGACCGCATCGATATTCAGCGAGACTAGCAGGAACCTGGATATGTATCTGTTAGTGCATGGTTGAGGTAGCTTCCCCAGCACTGTGGCTTCTACATACATTTCAGATACATCGTCAGGAATTCTCTTCAGGATGTCTGCCTCCAGACTACTGTCCATCGCATCTGGAGTTGTGTCCTCTTCCAACCTCGAGCGAAGATATCTGACGATATCACCTCTTTTGGGACTTATAGATATACTCACCACACTTCCAGTCAGACGGCTTCCGATCTCGGGCCCAATATGCGGTCTTCCAGTCACGAATATCCTAGTGTCTGAGGCCTTCTCGAGAATTTTTCTGAGGGAATCAAGAAGCTTGGCTCGATGTTCTGGCACACATTCGTCAAGCGCGTCGATGCATATGAATGTTGGCTCTTTGGAAGTGGCAGTTTGTAGCATTCCCACAATATCGGCAAGCCGGGATCCCCGTCCACCAATGGCTTTTTTTTGTTTTTGGTATGCCCGCGATATCTCCACCGGAATTTCCTCGAGTCCACCAACCACCTGTTTCAGCAGGGCGCCCATCGTGTTCGCGGGAGACTGCTCTTTTTGGGCGGCAAAGTCAAAATAAAAGCATGCAACGGCAACATTTTGTCTTTCATCCTGATCACACAAGCTGTCTATCACCAACGAGCTAACATCGCGGCTTGTCAGTACTTGCCCTTTTCTTCTCTTCCATAGGCTTCGTCCTGTTACCTAATATAAGTCTTGCCGACCCCTGGATCTCCACAGCAAAACAAAACTGCATCGCCGGTTTCGCCCCCCTCGCTACCGGTATGCCAGCTTCTGAATTCCTCGGTTTGCAAGAGCCATTCCCCTATATTTTCGACTCGGCGATCTTGAATGTCTCGATGCCGTAACTTGGGATCTAGCGGGGACAGCCAGATTAGGATATTAGATCGGTCATCGGCAATTGTAAAGCTATTCGACACGCTAATAGCTGTATAGCTCGTGTTCAGAGAGTTTGTATTATTACTGAAAGATTGGGACATTTTCTCTTTTTCGTAGGTTGGAATGTTGTAGATGGTCGGTAGTGGAGTTAGTCGAGTGCTGAACTTCTGGGGGCTGAACAAAAGCGGGGTCTTTTGTGGAACCTCGCTGATTCCTCTGGGCCGTCTTATCAACCTCGCCAAGTTTATGGCAGCAGCCCCATCTATGCCTACCACATCAGGTGTTGGAAATTCCACACCTGCTGAACCTACCCACGCGCCATCCTACTAATAGTAATACAGAGCATCAATCTCAATCTTAGCCTCAAAATTCGTCGACACCCTATTCGGCACCCAAAATGGCCGATTTTAAGCACTCACAGCTCGTCTGAAAGCACTATCCCTTGGTCCGTCCGAAACAGTCAAATTTGTAGCCAGGCACACTAAGTTTTGTAATTTGCTGAGAATATTTAACTTGGCAAAAGCGCCGAGTCATTTGGGTACCGTAAGAACCAAAATAATTGGGCATGGCGCTAGGACGTCCAGAATTCCCGAGTGTCAAGTATTTAGAGTTAATGAAGCAGATGAAGAGGTTTAACTCACTCTCAGCCCTCACTTGAGACACAGACCTTACTAGGAGAGGCAACTCCAACGTCCTAGCGTGATGCCCAATTATTTCGGTTTTTTTATATCGTAGTGAAAGGGCTGAAAATCGTATTTCTTAACCAAGTCTGGCACTCTGGGGCCGAATCTGGCCTTAGCGCCCAGACAGCCAATCCGAATCTAACTTAAGACTCAATCTACTTTTGCGCCTCAACCTATTTCCAAGTAAGTTTGCGGCTCAATTTAATATGAGCTCACCTTATCAACACACAATTCAACCCATACCGCGACCCACTACAGGTATGCTACTAGCACCATTTTTTATTTCCCAGTCAGCGGGCAGAGCCATATCAAGATGTTCAGACGCGAATTCATACTGCGCTTTCCTCTCTCCGCAGCACGCAACAGCAGCTTCCAAACCTCCCGAGGATAGCTCATACCTTCGGAATTCCAGCTAAGAATTACGGGCATTAAGCGACGAGCAAGGCCGTGGAAATAGATGTAAATTATTATCCTAGACACGGAGACTCCTAATGTTATGTTGGGCTACAAAGCTCTATTGAGCAGTGTTGCAAAGAAGCCCTTCGGTGATCGAACCCGAGTGGTTAGAAGGGGAGGGGTTGAATCGGGGCTTCTGAAAATGGTGATTGAAGGGGGGGTTCTTTAATATCTTAGTAAGCAAAACTAGCAGGAACTTTTACGGGAATTTCTACCTTCAACCCGGCTGCATGAGTACTTATTGATAAGAAGCAGGGGAAGATGAGTGCCAGTGCTAGTTTATCCCCTTCTTCTGCTGCATTTTGCTTCCTTTTCCTATCATTAAATTTTTATTTTATTTCTTTGCTTCCAACTGCCCTCAAATGAGATTGTTTACCCTTTGTTAGAAGGGGGTTCCACCTTATAACCCCCCGTTCGAAAAAAAGCGTTCCTAGTCCTTCGATCATTTTCGATCCAACCCCCCTTCGTTGCAACATGCTGTTGGGCTATAATACAAAGTTAGGTTGAGCCGCAAAGCTGGGTTGAGCCGCAGTTAAGTTGAGCCGCAAAGCTAGGCTGAGCCGCAAAGTTAGGTCGAGCTGTCGAGAGCTCGCTTACTCACCCGGCTTCGCCAAGAACGGATCCTTGGGCCGAGTATTTGGTCAGCCCCAGCAAAATACCGACAGGAATTCTTGGCAAAGACGAGTGAGCACGGGAGAGAGAGTGCTCCCGCTTGTGAGCCTGCGAGCATTCGGGGGTTGTGGCGCCTAGCCACAACCTTAGCACCAGTGTCGCTAGCTGGAAAATATCTCAGCCTATCGGAAATGCCTTCGAAATCATATTATCACTCATTAATATATAGCGCTCCGCTCCGTAGGTTTCCATTTACATAGCTCACGGCGCTCAATCTGTGAGAGGGTTTACTGGTAGCGCGGTGACACGCGCGAAAAATTCGGGGAGATCCATCAGCCCGGATCATCTTTTAAGCTTGTGGAAGGGGAGGTACTTGAGCTGGGGGTCGAAATATCTGCCTACACAAAGCATAACTTTTGGCCTTGTGGTGAAGGGTCCTAATAATTTATCTCGCATAGAATTTTTATGGTATTGTACCTGATGGGTGTAATTGGCGGTACCGTACCGGTATCGGACCCTAACGAAGTTGTCGAATAGTTGGCTAGATATGTGGAAACCCCAACCTACCAATCAGACATCATCTCGCCTCCTCAACGAATGGGGCGTAGAAAACGGCTTTTTTCTGGCTCCAGATCGTTGCGCTCAAAGCCACACTCCTCTTTTTCTCCATCTCCGAGACATCACGGTATCCCTTCCCCAATTAAAAAAAGAGAGAGAGAACTAAACCCTTTATTAACGAAAATCCTGCTAAAAATCCGTTGCCCACGGTAATGTCTCCTACAGGTATAAATTAAGGTAGCGATATACCGGGTAATACATACCGAGGGTCGGGTACAGTACCGGTACACTACCGACTCACCCGGTGGAAACCCCCGGCAGGATACCCCATATGCTGATTTTCAGTGAGCTGAAGACCAACACCGAGATAACATCGCAAGTAGCTCAACCGACCGAACAAGCACCCGGCAAGAGAAAGTTAAAGTTGATTTATTCAATTTCAGAGTCCTAGGCCATGTCACGTAACTTCACCGGAGAAACTTGAGAGTGGGTCAAAATTTAAAGAGCGTGATGGTTTTTATTTTATAAACTAACTAATCGGCCGTAATGAATGCCCCCCAAATCCGATCCTAGTAGCAATGATCATAATATGTAAATGTCAACAAAAGGGGAAGAAGAAGAAAAAAGAATAAAAGTAATAAAGGATTGACTAGAATCGAAGAATGCAAATGGAAATAAGGGAGAAATAATGGTAGACGCGCCAAAATATGCAAATGCAACCTTCACCTATGCCCCCCACCACCACCGACCATGCGATGCTGAAATCTAAAATCAAAAGCAAAAGCAAAAACAAAATAGAAAAAATGGAAAAGAGAAAAAGAGAAAAAGAGAAAGAAAAAAACTAATAACCTTAGACACCGCATTTTTTCGGGTTGTCAATAGGAATCCAGGTCGAGGAAGGCCCAAATTTAGTACACTTCAAATCAGTAACCCTATCCTCATCACGCCCACAGACAATGTTGCCGACTACCGAGCACTGAGAGCAACCGGCCTGTCCGGTGAAAGGCTTTCCGGATGGGCAGGAGGGGTGGTCGCGAGCCATGAGATACGGGGCGTCGACACCACACTTTTTGGGGTCCTTGACTGGCACCCAGGTTAGGCCGGTGGAGAAGCGTGTGCACTTGAGATCCGCGATTTGGTCCTCATCACGGCCGCAGACGATGTTGCCTTCCTTGGTGCAGGTAGAGCAGCCAGCTTGGCCTGTGAAGGGCTTTCCAGATGGACAAGAGGCGTATTGGTCACGAGCCATGAGATACGGGGCGTCGACACCACACTTTTTGGGGTCCTTGACTGGTACCCAGGTCAGGCCGGTGGAGAAGCGTGTGCACTTGAGGTCGGCAATTTGGTCCTCATCACGGCCGCAGACGATGTTGCCTTCTTTGGTGCAGGTAGAGCAGCCAGCTTGGCCTGTGAATGGCTTTCCGGATGGGCAGGAGGCGTATTGATCACGGGCCATGAGATACGGGGAGTCGACGCCGCACTTTTTGGGGTCTTTGACGGGCACCCAGGTTAGGCCGGTGGAGAAGCGTGTGCATTTGAGGTCTGCGATTTGGTCCTCATCACGGCCACAGACGATGTTGCCTTCTTTGGTGCAGGTAGAGCAGCCAGCTTGGCCGGTGAAGGGCTTTCCAGATGGGCAAGAGGCGTATTGGTCACGAGCCATAAGATATGGAGAGTCGACACCGCACGTGCCAGGGTTGTCGATAGGCACCCAGGTTAGGCCAGTGGAGAAGCGTGTGCATTTGAGGTTGGTGACCCTGTCTTCATCTCTCCCGCAGACGATGTTGCCCTCTTTTGTGCATTGGGAACAGCCAGCTTGCCCCGTGAAGGAAATGCCAGAGGAACACCCTGAAGGCCGTTGAGAGCTAGTATATGTTAGTTTTTTATCATAGGTTGTTATTAGGGATGAAAGACATACACCGGTGCCGGAACAGCAGCTGCTAGAGCAGTGCTCAAGGCGAGAAGTGAAGCGACTGAGTAGAGTATCATGTTGAGCTACCGACGGTGAAACGGTGAAGCTGAAAATGCAGAGAGATATGCTAATGCAATAGGGAATAAAGTGAAAAAGTGAAAAAAGAATAGAAGAAAAGTAGAAGAGGAAGAAGGAAGAGAAGGATGAAGAGTGAAGATGGGAATGAGGATGGTGAAGAGAAAAGAAAGCCCACGATGGGGGAATCTCGACACACTATATACTCCTCCCTCCCCCACTAGGATAGTATCATCAATATTCCTGACACCTCCAGCTCATGGCACTATTTTGACAATCTCTCCGCCACACATCTATCTACTCTCTATCAATCGTTAATCCGAGTCTTGACTCGTCAGAGCCCAAGCACCGAGAATACTAGGCCGATTAGAAAATCGCCGCAGTCGCACTATCAAAATAGAGCCCTAGATTTTTCACAGGCCATGGTAGGCGCTGGCCGCAGCAAAATTGCTTCCTTCTAGAAGGCAGAATGTATAATTCGAGGAATTAAGATTATTGTTTGATCTTCGCGCTCTGCATGGGTCAATTACGGTACTCGGGAACAACGATGTGGCCATCCAAGGCACCACGAGGCTGTGTACACCGGAATATTTCAAGGTTACACTTTTTTTCTTCTTTGGGTAGGGTGGTGGAGAGAAGGGTGTGGATGAGTGCCTTTGTGAGATTGCACCGACTGCCAATATATTTCGGCGTTGCTATTTTGTCTCTAATATGCATGCACGGTATTATCGTTTGCATGGGGTATGCAGTATACCACAGTCTAGTTCCACAGGCGCCCGAGAGTCTGATAGGACTACGGCAGTGGGTAAATTACTACTGCATTGAGCCGGGAGTCCTGGTGGAAAAATACCGTTAGTTACTAGGGAGATCTATGTCAGCCATAATTTCCACTGACTGACAGTATCATACTCCCATTATTAGAACTCTCCAGTGCAAGCAGAGCTATTACGTCGCCGCCTCTACTGTATTTAGAGCGGGTGTACGTGCAAACCTGAAACGCGAACTCTATTGGGGAAAAAAGACGGGCACTTATCCGTGTGTGGAAGGAATTATATTGCCAGTAACCCTATTCCAGCCGCCAGCAGAATCTTCTTGAGGCCCGGTGATATGCTGCAGTAGTGTCAGGCCAAGCGCCACAAATCATCACGCTTTACCAGGTAGTTGGGTGGATCGGAGAATTATTTTCTTGGCTAGAAGGATGCCCTTTCCGCCACTTCGTTTATTTCCCGGGAGGCTGAGCGTTGTAAGCTTGTCTCTTGGCATCTGGGCGCTAATGGCACCAGTGATAATTTTCGCCTCTTTGATCGAATGGTGGAACGTCAATGATGACCTGATTTGTTGAGTGACGTTTCTGTCTCATTCGGTTGCACCCGACTGAGGATTTGGTCCGTGCTGGTGACAGGGTTCAGCAGGGTGGTTATTGGCTGGTGAACTTAACTTTTCGGGTGGCGGCTTGTGATCGGCAAACACAGTAAACACGGTTGCATATCTTGCGTGTCTATTACTGTATCGTGCGCTACCGGTAACTTGGCCAGAGCCTTGATCGGTAGCCTGCAAGCGATAAGTTGCGTAAATTATATTCCCCGATAAAGTGCAATAACGGGTACCGTAAATTTCCCCCGTAACCTAACTGCACCTCCACCTCCGGACTTCGGGATCTAAACATAGCTAAGATTTTCTAGCGCAGAGTAATGGGCTTCTAGGAAATTCCTAGTTTTTGGTGGCCAGGGTCGATTCTTCGCATGATGGCGAATAAATCCCTGGCCCCGGGAGAGCTCTCCCTTACCGGTACCATGACCATCACAATAAGGTATCTTACTAAGGTTGCTCACGGAATTAGCCACTCCATCCAGTTGAAGAATCCTGGGAACATCGATATCCCGGTGGACACGATGTGCGCAGCTTTGCTGGCATTCAATCACTCAAGGAAGTTCAACCATCAGGAAGCAGGCGTCCCATAGTACTGGCAGAAATGCAGCCTAGAATCGGCGAATTACTGAATTACAAACTACCGCCGGAGGCCCACTACTTGAATTACAAATCCCAGCACAGTGCCCTGGTCCTCTCCTTGCATACCTTATGCTGTGGGCATTGTAACGGACCACACGATTACTAAGAGGAATGTCGAAACAGCTCTATGGGAAAGTAATCCGAGCACACATATATTTATCCCTGAGTGAAGACCAGTAGTCAATTTTTCGTATTTATATTTTTCATAACATAGTCTGTGTATGCATAGTCACCTATACCGAAGCCGGGAATTGTATGCCGTCCATTATATACTTTTCTATATTCCCCGGATCCACATGCTCTATTTAGCCCATATGGTGGAGCCAACGTTTCCTATTGACGTAGATAATTCCCACGCTCCCTCTCTAAAGCATCCCCCTAGCCACCTACAAGAGCTTGACAGCGTTGAGCTCTCGCTGCATCTAAGAATATAGGCGGCAAGAGGACATGCATTCCTTTTAGCACTTCGTATTGATCTAGTGATATGCCGTGCCAGCTAATTTTCCATAGACAAAAATAGTTGAAGCAGCTCGGACCTCTGGCGAAGCGCGGGAAATGAAAAAAATGACCAAGTGGTATATCATAATATATCGCCAACTTGCAGACTTTTTCCAGACTTTCCCTTTTTTTGTGCCTCTAACTTGATGACAATTTTATAGGCGCAAAAACATAAAATTAGTACCGAACTAGATGCAAGGAAAGTTAACCACGAATCACACACCCCCATATGGGACTACCGGTAGACTGACTCATGAATATCGAGAACGGAACTGGGTATCCTTTCATTATCGTCTGCGTTCTGGCCCATACATCTGCCAAAGAAAAGAAAAAAATAAAGAAAAGGCACAACAAGAACTCCCTACACGTGCCATCGCCTGCATGGATCCCCAATGTTCTCCCATAGACCTCAGAGTCGATAGTAGCCATACGTTAGGAAGCACTAGTTATGACACGGCCCCGTGAACATACTCAATTTTGCAGCACTTTTTCTACCGGTGAGCTATTCCCCTAGACCTGGGATCAAGCTGTCTCAACCCCGCAACAGTTCCCCTTGCTCCCCACTAATTCCGATCGATTTTAAGATCTTGGGGTAGTCAGTTACAGATTGATGAGCTCCTCAGCGTATGGAAGCCTAATCCCCACCATATTAGCTAAAACCATCATTACACCGGCTCAATGGTACATTACAACGTGGCTCTGGGATTCTCTCATCCTTGTACAAAGTAACTACTAAGCTGCTACTTTACATTGCAGCGATAAAATCCTCCCGGGGGCTGAGTATTACCATGTGTCAAAATCTTCCGATAAAAAAGGTAAGGGAAAAAACGATCGTTCGATGCCTTGGAAATTAAGCATATTATCATGTGTGGAAGGCTATTTCAAGGGGCACCCTGCTAAGGATCCTGCTACCCTCGTATTTCCAGGGGCCTTCCGTTACACTAACCAATATGGAGTGTCCACAACGACAAGGTAGCAAGCACCACCGGCCCCTTCTAAGGAGATATCTCACTCGATCTAAATAACCTAAAGGCACTACCGGTATTCTCTGCCTAGTGCAATAGCTAATCACTACAAAGATCGAAATGAATTGATTAGAATAAAAGCCTTTAGCCACAAATTTCCAGTTATCCCTCTGTTCGTTGTCATTCTTTTTCCTCCGGTATCAAAGCTGAAAATGTTGTCATACAACAAGGACGAGTGACACAAAATGATCCACAGAGCGCTAACTTCATAGTTGCTCCTCCGGAAAATAGAAACTTCGAACTAGGCTTTCATTTTTAATTACTCCTCCTCTCCTAGAGGATTTTATTTACACCTGCAAAACCCCCAATCTCGTAGGAAATATCGATTAGTACTTCACTTCCGATCCAGGGCTCACGAGTTCTCTAATCTGGGAATTGGGGACTCACCTAAGATCCCATTCTACTCCCTTGCACCTTGTCGGAAGCGAAATTAAGAAAACCACCATACTACTCACGAGATGATGCTTCCCTACACCACTCACTAGCTGAGTTAGAAGGTGTCGGTATACTAATTGTTAGAAGGATGTGGTTGACTTTGGAATATTCTGGGGAGTCTAAAAGACTGTTTAGATGCATTGCGGATGGTTCAGGAGAGTTCAATCGATTGTTTCACGGTTTACGAAAGCGATTAGAGTGACATGTCTTTCCTTTGTTGTCACGGGAGTGTACGGAGGAACAAGGGCATGTAGGGAAATAGAGAGATAGTGTGGTGGTGATCAATGGATGGATCAGGATGTACTACTTATGTTTTCCTTATACACCTGTCTCTACCATTGCCGGTAGTTTTGTTTTAGATAGTGAAGAACAAGAGCGTGAGCGAAGTGCCTAAGTTCTGTGTGAATTCTCTTTCTATCGTCTACCACTGTACCATTCATAACCTCCTAGCATTTACACTAACAACGTATAATTGTATTTTTTTCCACCTTGAACTAAATTTTCAAGCCATGGTACGACGCGAGAGAGAATACTTTTCCGGGCACAGTGTGTACCAGCTCGAGCAAACGCAAGCCCTAAATCTCTCTTTATTTTCTAGAGAGAGTGGAATAGTTGCTGAGGACTTACCCATTTGTACCTCAACCCATATCACAAGCAGATGCTACTTCAGGAATTTCATACGGAAGGGGATCCTATGATGCGTACGGATACCGCGGTAACTATAACCCTTTCTCGTTAACGCTGAAGGGGAGATAGGAGCTCAGGCTTCATCAAACCAGTCAATTTTCTGATCAATTCGGTGATCTCCACTTCACGTATCTAATACAAATCTTCTCCCTCAAGTCAGTCCCGCCTCTAAACGTCAAAGTGGGAAATAAGGGTCGAACAACGGTAGACGGTAGAGTGAGAGAATTAACGTGAGACTTAAGCACTCCGTAGGAAAGATATGAAATTGTAACTTCCATCGCTAGCACTTCGTTCGTTCGCTCACTCTCCATCTCCTAAAACTAAATTATCGGTAAAGACAGGTGTATAAGTAGAACAAATAACACGTCCTGATCCTTCAGTGGATCGCCACACCTATCTCTGTATTGTTGGAAATGCTGCTCGGCATGCTAGGGTTTCTTTTGTTTCATGAAACTGCTGAGGTTCAGAAAGATGTTTCATTTATAGAAATAGATAGGAGTGTGGATAGTCAAAGGAAAGCGTGGAGGGTACGGAAATGAAGGCAGAACAAGAGTCGGACATTGAAATCAAAGGCCGGAGGAAAGAGGAAGCCTTCGAGATACATTTCTTTTGTTCAGGGGCCAGGCAAAATGTTTCTTTCTTTTGTTTTCTATGAGGAATAGACAAAGTGACGAGGAGAGATGCGTGGGCATGAGTGGTGATCGTTGGAAGGCTGAGGATAGCTTTCATATATGCTCCTTTCTTTACCGTCAGTTTAACAAGTAAGAATAGACCTAAGCTGCTCGCTATCCCCCCCCCCCCTTTGCCCTTCTGT
>Ga0307507_10008587_pt1 | contig 14034 bp, 9 predicted proteins | sample 7_EM_MG_FD_207223 | JGI IMG/M metagenome (GOLD analysis project Ga0307507, IMG submission 207223) | Populus trichocarpa ectomycorrhiza microbial communities from riparian zone in the Pacific Northwest, United States - 7_EM | ecosystem: Host-associated > Plants > Roots > Unclassified | place... | reverse complement strand
CATATGCATCAAAATTGATGTGTTGTCAGCCACAACCATGTGAAAGCACAAACATAGGGAGAAAAATCATTCCAGTTGCATCTCATGCAACAGGATCCCTTTGTAACATACAGAAAACATATGATAAAACTATTTTAAGAAGAATGATGGTCTATGATACAGAGATAAAGGTTTTCTATTGAAAACTTACCAAGAGAATCATAAGCTAGAGGTTGATGGCAACACAGATCATCACATCAGCATGCCTATCAATACTATGATGTAATGCATCAAAACAGTAACTGAGGCTATAGAGAAATTAAACATGAGAGATCAAAGAAAGCTAAAAATAGCTACATCAGCTATAACCACATATGCATCAATATTGATGTGTTCACGTATACACTACAAAATCTGTAGTGCCCCTTGAGAAAGACTATTAAATATTATGATACCCTAGTAAATTAGTTCAGATTATTTGGCTTTCACATATGTACTGCAGAAAAACACATGTAAATGTGTAGATAAGGATTTTCAGTATTTAAGGAGTGTGCAGCTAGGTCAAAATGCAAGGAATCATCCCACATTGACCAATTAGTTGCACTCCAAGTAGAAGCTTAAGAGGTGGACAATTGTATACAATAAGGAGGTTACTTTGTGGTCAGATAGTACAGTGTGGACAAAGCCAGCATGCTTGGGAGTCAACTTGCTTGAAGAAATTTGAATTGAGAGTTTTGGAAACAGTATCTTAGGTGAGACTCATACTTGTACAATTTGTTTAGGAGTGCATAGGTGTAATAAAAGCTCAAGGGAGTTAGAAAAGCCTACAATAAAGTTGTGTTTTGTGTCAATTAAAAGAAACTGTTGAAAAAGACTTGGAATTTAAAAGTCCAGAGCCCCCAGAAAAATCATAACTTCATTCTACCGAATTATCCTATACCACACCCAATATGTTAAATCATTTTCAGAGTCTTAGGACTTTTATTTGCAATTAAATACATCAAAAACCCGTATTAAAATGATACCATTGAGACTTTTGAGAACACAAGTGATATTTATTAATATCAACAGCCCTGAACTCTTGTACCAAGATTGTGATAATGTGTGTGAGTGAGTGTGTGAGTGAGTGTTAGGTGTTTAGGGTTTTTCCTGAGGCACTTGATCCTTGTTTCGCATTTTGCAGACTTTCACATCTATCCCCATGCAAAGCGTATCAGTGCAATGATCAGGAAGGTGAAAGGGAAAGATTTGGACACTCTCATCCAGAAACTTGCATGCAGCACACCCATTTACAAAGCACAATTAGCAGCCAATACAGGTTGTAAAAGTCTTCCAACTGCTCTTCCTCTCTAATTGCCTTTTTAGACCTGACTTCAGCCACAACCACATGGCAAAGGTCACATATGCAAGCCCTTCAATGTTCCAGTAATTTGATGTCATATGCTGTAGGTGTTCCTTTATGACACCACCTTTGATCCAGTCCAACTATTAGTGTTTGGAAGTCCAGTCTCATGACTGGAAAAAGACTGTAACCAGACCAGATCAAGACTGCAAAAGACTGGACCACAGCTCCAGTCTTTTCATTTTTGAGATGTAAAGACCACAAAAATACTGGTTAAAGTGAACTGGTCTTGACTGGTTTGGACCAGTCTTTTGTAGCCCCTTAAATACCCTTTAAAACATACCCAAGAACATATTAATTAGTCCAAAACTGACAGAGATATGGTTGAAAACATAAAATACTGTTAAAAATAGTAGATGTACCACACTTATTTTATAGAAACACCAATTCCTAATGGAATTTAATGTTCTTAGGCTCCTTTTAAAGCTAATGGAAATTTCAATTCATAATTGCAAAATATTGGCCTAAAGTCCAGTTAAAACTGGTGTGGACTGAAACCAGTCTAAAGACCGCAGAAAACCACGGTCTGTGGTCTTTTTGTGGTCCAGTCTGGTCTTTTGACTTCTGGGAAAAAGGCAGACAGGTTGTGGTTATGGTTAAAGCCCTTGGGCATCAAAAAACCAGACCAGACCAGACTTTCAAACACTACCAACTGTCCAGCCTGACTCTGGGCACCATCTTAAATGCCTGGACCCAGGAGTCTCTCATTTCTTTGGGTCTAGGCAGCCATTGGAATTGATTGACTTCAGTGCTCCCCTTATGGTGAGGCATCTCCATGATTGGTGATAATGTTCCTTCAAGAAGTTGGTCAATGGAATACAACTGGTCAAGGCCGTCCTGGGATATGGTGTCTGACATACAGTTTGGAAGGAGTTGGAATTTATGTATGGGCAAGGGGCATGCACCTTCCAGTGATGTTTTCACAGCACCACATCTGTGATGGGAGCTCAGAGTACAATAGTAAGATTAGTCTTTAATCCAGTCTGTACAGTATTTGTGCTATTACTCCTGTGGCCACCTTTGCTGCACATGCCTTTCATCTGTTGAATCCATGGAATCTGTAAGAAATGGAGTTGATCATCATCTAAGGGGTAAATTCTTTCAAATTTCTAAGTCCAATGTCACACTTAGACTGCAGTACTAACTACTTGTTAGTTAAAGTCTTCTTCTTTTTGATCCACTTGTCTCTGAGTTGCGCGTCACCAGCGCCCCTTTCCTCTTTGGTACAGAGTGTGATGGCTTGAAGGACTTGTCACGCTTAGGGCCATTGGGCCTCCTATTCTTGGTCCGACTGTTCCTCTGCTCCAAATAAGTTCGCAAAACATCCTTATATTCATTGATTGTTCCTCTGAGAAACTCCATGGTTGTTTGATCAGCTTCCACTGCTCTTGCCTCTGGACGTAAATGGCATAGATGTTGGTGAATTTGGTCAATGGTGGAGATGACAAGAGGTAATGTGTCCTCTGTGAGATCATGGTGATCCCTCATTTCTGACCATGTTGCCACACTGGCAATAAGGGTTGCTGTTGGATGTTGCTCATCCTTGTACAATACTAATAGCCCATTGAAGTCAGATGAATGAAGCTCATGAAAGCTGAAACTGACTTTTCTTTTTGTTCTTTTTTTCAATACCTAGGAGCCCCCCAGTGGGAAATTGCTTTTCATATTGAGTGACTGTTTCAAAAAAATTAGTTTATGTTGAGAGGCAAATAGGAATTGTACTCACTAATCTTGCCCAGACTGCCACATAAATTTGCCTCAAGTTCATTCATATTCCTGGGTGCCTGCCATGCAGTGGTTGAGTCTTGAGAAGGGCTTTGAGGGTCATAGAAATCTACTTTAAAATGGCTGTAAACATTAGGGGTGTGTGAAGAGCTGGTGACCTACATAAATAGTCTGGTGTTTGTTGATTATCATCTGGATCAGTTTCTGGGACAGGGAAATGGAAACCTAAAAAGCTACTTCAGAATCTAAAACCTGTGATATCAATTTGGGGGCACTTACTTCCAGAGTCTGGACCATCCATGTAGAGACTCAAATGTGGCTCACTCATCCCAGGTGAGCCAAAGGGAGCTCTGGGAAGCTCAAGGGAGTCATCTGATTCAGGCCAGCAGTCAGAAATTCTTAGAATCTAAGCTGGCACTGGTTGAACTTGGATAGCAACCTTGATTGACCTCTCCAGCATTGGGCATGCAAACCGGTAAGCTCAAAGGCACCAGAGGTTCACCTGCTTGTAACAGATATATGCATAAATAGAAAATCATGTGGGCAACAATCATTGAGTTTCCCACCTCTGGAATCAATTGTCGTGGTCTCTGCACTCCTAATAAGAAGGTTTTGAGCCAGTAGGTATTCCTGAATGGTAGCGACTGGGTCTTGAAGAGGTCAGTAAAGCCATAATACGAAAAAGCAATCTATACCTGTTTCAAAATTCACAATGGCCAAGTCATGGGTTTCATTTGGTGGAGAGGATGCAGGCTTCTTTGCTTCCAGATCTAATGTGTGTATATATGCATGAGAGGCACCAATCATCAAGTTTTCTTACCTCTGGAGTTGGCCCTTGCAGTCTCTGCAGCCATTGCTGCTCTGACAATGAGTTTTTGAGCCATTATCTCCTCCCTGATGGTAGTGACAGGGTCTTGAAGATGTCAGCAAAGCCAGAATACACTATGTGCAAAAAAGTGATCCATACCAGTCTCGAAGTTCACCATGGCCAGGTCGTGGGTTTCTTTTGGCAGAGAAGATGTTACTGTAACTTTCAGAGTTCAGCGGGCAGCTTAAATTGCAAAACTATGCATACTACACGCAACGACGCGATGATTTGCGGTAAGCGAGATGATTGAATACAAGCGAGAGCAAGGCCGTAGCCAAACAATTATGTTTGGCTGCCTAGGCTCTCTCACCACAAAGGGCTCAAGCCGGGACATATAGATAAAATGCAATACAGGAGCAAAGGAAGAAAAACGGCTACTCTTTGACGATCTTTTTGGAAGCAGACTGGTCCTCAATGAATGTGTTGCACTGTCTCAGGACTGGATGCTCGAGAAGCGCTGTACCCACTTTATAGTCAGGAATAGTGGCAGCATCAAGGAGCCCCGGCCGGGGCACGGAGGATGATGGTCAGAGGGCAGTGTACATGTCAAGTTAAGAAATGAGGCTAGGGTTGGGCAATAATCGATAAATGTCATAAATCATGCCTGGGAAGTGGGAGATCGAGGTCAACCACGGTGACAACTTGGAGATGATCTGCTGGAGGTGGTGCCAAACTTGGGTATCGACAGCATGGATATTCATAACGTCCTGGATGGGGAGAGTAGTGGTGCCGCTAGCGAAGGATATCTGGACTGCGCGTCATGGGTATTGGCATATCCAGGTAGTTGCCGGCGGGGCGTGACGGGGCAGGCTGGTGGAGGTGCCCTATGTCGCTCATTGGTCGGAACTGCCAGTGGGACTTTGGGGTATTGCAGCCTGATTGGTGTCCTGGAGGTGGGTACACGCCGAGCTGAGATGGGGCTGGTGAGAAGCTGCGTCCCTGAGGCTCGTAGTAAGTTTCTCCGCTGTATCATCCTGGTGTACAACAAAGTTAGCATCGTGTACTCTCAAAAACTCGCCGGATTCACCAAGGACAACACACGGTTGAGCTCAAGAGAAATCGACCATCCTCCAGAACGAGTATAAAGGCAGGAAGCGCGAATGGCAAGGATGTAGAACAATATCATGTCCCACTTCCGTTGCATGATTGCGGCGATCATGATGGGCGATACCTTCAGGTAGGACAAATACACGATCTTGAGAGGTAATCAGATACCTGATCGACATGAAAGGGTAGAACTTACATATGCAACAGTAACGGGCTGGGTGAGCATTGAAACCAAATCAATCATGACAATGAAACGCATCGAGAATCAGCAGAATCAGCAAAGCTTCTCCAAGAAGATGAGCTCCGAGATTATGAACTGTCGAGTTGATCCAGCGGCTCGGACATTGAGACAGCAAAACCTTCCAGTCGTCAGGAACCCGGATGAACTGGGTTTTGAAGAGCGGGAAGTGCTTGAGGAGCAACATGGTAAGGTATCGAGATGCAGAAGGTTTTTCATATGCAGTGTGTTGACACGATTCTCCGAGTAGTTGTGGATAAGCTGGTTGGAGATGAGTAACGGCTTATGGGACTCAGGCATCCTACGACGATAAAGGGCCCTGAAGCAACCGGGCGAACACGTGACGGATTCACAAAGACCCTCGAACCCGTTTGCCATGTGTAGGAAATGAAATACTTGTAAACCTTCAGGGAGCTCGTAAGAAGGCTAGATGGCAAAACTAGAAACTTCAAACTTACCTGCATGAGAGATTGCTTCGCGTTAGCCAGTCCAGTTTCACCGTAAACGCCAAGCAGCTTCTTGTCATGAATCATCCTAGTATGGTAGGATAAGCCGACGAAAATATCGACAAAGGAAACGGACGTACGCGGAGATGAAGCGATTAACGGAGAGCGCGTCCACAGTCGTATCACCGTAACAACTTGAAGTACTCGTAGAAAGCCGGGTTGACACCAATAACGTTGATCTGGTGGTACATCTCCAGCTCGAGCGAATTCATCGGGGAGTTGAAAGGAACCTGGTCAATCGGCGTAAGTGAGGGAAGCTAACAGCGTCAATGAAACCACGAACCTTGTTCAAGAAATGCATGAGAAGCATTTAAGAGTCTCGTTTACCATGATAGGATGGCTTCGCACAGTCGGCTTGCCAACTTTCACAACGACCAAGTACGGCATGACATTACCTGCGCGCTTGTACAAGCTGGAGTAGACCTTGCCCATGTTGTGCTGCTTGGCTCCTTTACCGCTTGGCAGCTTCGGAATCGACCGCCTTTGGTGCGTTTCTGCGTTCTGGGCCTACGCAAAACTTGTGCATGAATTCAGCGTACATTGATCGTAGAGTGCAGAGGACGTTCATCCGTCCTCATATCTTAGTTTAAAGGCAGCGAAATCTTTCCGACCCTCATGCTGTCGAAAGCTGGAGTGATGACAAATGATCTAGAGGCTTTTGAAGGCCGTTTCAAAAGGAAAGGGGTCATGATAGGCGCACCTCGGTAAATTGGCAAAACAGCCACAGGCAACGCGTCTGATAGTCAAACTTTTAGAAGATTTCAAGGGCTGAAGTTGTAAAGGGTTTAGTAAAGAACTTGAGCCGATTCACCTGATTCACCTGAGCCTGAGGGCCAGCGACCCGCGACTCGAAAGAAGTACTTCGTTAAGTTTTGAAAAGCAACAGAAAAGAGTATTCTCTCCGTTTTGATAAATAATCCGATTTTGTCACGTACCGTGACACAGCGAGCGCAACCTCGACCTCGATGTTCTTGCCAGCGACCAGCTAAAAGCTGCGAACAACGACCCTAGTCAGAGCCGTAGCCGCCAAAATGAGCTCCAAGTCGTCTCCCTTGACTTCTCCTGCAAGCCAGAGCTATGTGATCCGTTCTTCGCCATCGCCTCTCCTACATCATATTCTTGTACTCGGCATTGCTATCGTGGCTCATGCGGCGTTGGTCTGAGCAGAGCTGTTATTGCTTCGTTCTTCCCTTAGAATCATGGACGCTGTTCTTGCCTCTCTCCCTGATCCTCCATGCATGGTTCTTGAGGTTCACAACCGCCCTCATTTGGCAGGCCACGGAATCGCTGTTCGAGATACTCTTTTCAATACCACGTGGGATAGCTAAACTGAGGATCTGTTTTCCAGTCCATAGCGGCTTAGGTTTGAGGGTAGCAGGGATAGGTACTCAGCCGTCCCATGATTCTGGTACCCAGAGGAGGACGTTCTGAACTTGATTCTAGTCCAGAAATGTATCACGAAGGGTGAACTTGTGAATGCCGCAATGTGTCCTGGACAATTCCCATGACGGGTTTGTTGGCTTGAAGGGAAACGTTCTAAAAATCATAAGAATAAACCCTTGTGGATGAAAGAGGGTGAGCGAACCTGTCATAGAACCCACGCAATCTAACTCAGCTTAGCCCACTGGGATGCCTCTTCACTTTGCGCGCACTGGACAAAGGAATGAATCCCAGAAGGGATTTGAAGACGGAAATGATACTCACTACATGTTCACCTCGTCACCATCGAAATTAGCGTTGTAGGGAGGGGTACTAGAGAGAATGTTCAACGTGCCCCTCAACGGCGTATGCGCAACTTACACAGAAAGGTTGAGACGGAATGCTGCAAATGTGTGAGTTAAACGGTCGTGAAAAATTGTGACGAAAAGTTCAATTTCACTCGATGACTCATTTTGTGTAGGCAGGGTTGTCGATTGAAGAGAACGAAGCTGAGAACCATGTCAGTGTGGCTGATGAAGGTCAGATGACAAGACTTACCCTCCATCTTTCAAATGATATTCGATGATCCAACCATACTGGAGAAAGGCGTCGGCTCGTTTATTGTACCTCTCGCCGGTGTCTCGTACAACATATTTCGCTCCAGGGTAAGCCGTTGGAATGTTGCATATCAGCTCCTGGAGATATGCAATGTGACTAAAACGCAATCAATATCATGAAGTTCAAGTATGTTTACGAAAACTAACCACGTTCAAGGTAGGTTAGATTCATGGCGACGCTCCTTGGAACTCCAACCTCCAGATTGGGGTCACCTGTGATGACTGCACGAGCTGAGAAGTCAACACGTTTTCCCATCAAGTTCCCTTCTTTGCCCTTAAGGCGAGCACGAATAGCTTTCACGTACGACCACACTTTTGCAGTGCTTGCGGAATACCAGCGATGTCGTTGTCCATTTAAGTAGTGGCGACATGGAACTTTTTAAAAAGTTAATGTACATTGAGAAAGATATGCAAAAAAGTGAACCTACCTGGAGAATCTGCCCAAACTCTGTAACGACGTGGGCTGGTGTGCCTTCTGGTTCGCAACGTCGAAGATTTGCAGAAGCCTTGATGTCTTCGGTTCGTCATTTTCTCAGTGTCTGCTCCTTCCTCTTTTGGGTCATCCATCTCGCAAGCCGTCTTGGTTTTGCAATGAGTCCAGACGACGGCCATCCGCGTCTTAGGGTCCGCGAAATTGGGATCCAACTTAGAATAGGTATATGCACGAGGTAAAGGTGAATGATTTAGCAATGATGAGGACATGCGAATGAAAACGTCAGTAAATGTGTCTACAGAGAATCCTGAGGATCCGAATCCGTGAAAGAAGTAATACAACATCATGTTATAGCACAGGGGACGATAAAGATCAGGCCCGAAAACGCACTGCTCATACTGCGTTACAGCTGAGAGTGGTTGAGCTTTCCAGAGTCACAATCACATGGCCGTGTTGTTTTTTTCCGCATTCCTCGTTCTGCCCCACGCAACCTCGTGTCCAACCGAACACCGAGCGGATGCAACGGGGTCCACGCGGCGATCAAGCGACCGAAAACGCGCGCTATACGACCCCCCGCAGCGAGTGGAAGAACGCCCTCGGGACTAACGTGGTGCGGGTTTGGCGTTCACCATGAGATGTGGAGAGAGCCCCCAGAAAATTGGGATGGTGGGATGCGAAACGAGTAGACGAAAGCGGGAGATGTGACTCACGGCGCCGGCTTTCAACATCCCATAGTTCACTCATATACATTCCAAAATTTGTTCACTTTGATGATGAAGCCTGAAGCGTGTGAGGTATGAAGGAAGGCTGGGATGTGGCACATAACGAAGACATACCAGAATGAAAGACGGGCCTCGCCAACCCTATGTGCCCAAAATGGCCAGGGCATTCCGACATTCTTTCACCACACGTTTGGCACTTGAAATTCCGGTCATGATGCCCAATGCCCATGCGTGGATCCATCAGTCCGCTCATCTTGGATTTATGGGTAGCCTCATCCGTGACCTTTGGATGTTCAATTTTAGCGACAGAAATGGCTTTCTGTGACGTGAGGGTGAATATAAGGGGGATATACTGGAGGTGAAAAAGGTCGCACGCACGATCTCTTCCGGAGAAAGAATATCCAACTGAAGTTCCTTCACTTTGCGGATCGGAGCCGCCGAATACGCGAACTGGTGGCCGAGCATGGTTTTTAACAATACAGAGGTTAAACACAGAGTTGGAAGCAACAAAAGTACGGAATGATGCGTGAATAGAGAACGCTCTATGCCGTTCATCGTGGGCTTTAGCAAGCACGCTGATGGAAGCAAGTCCTAGTTGCCAAAGAAGAGCCGAGAAAAAAAAACGGGAAAAACCGCGGCCAGGGAGCGACTTTGGGGGTCAAAAGGTCGATGGCGAAAATGTGCGTGGTGATTAGAGGCAACCAACGATGCTTCCTCCGACTTTCCCACCCTAGAACAGGTTCGTCTTTGTTACAACAGGTATTAGTAAGTAAGGCTGAGAATACTCATTGCACACAGGAAGTTTATCTCATCGAAAGTGCCAGCCGACACGTCGATTTTCAAAACTAGGATATTTGAGGTCTAAGCAGTCGCGCCCCACCGACGAGCGGTCTTGCTTTATTGGAGATGAGGTAGTCGCTCGTATGCCCAATTAGCGAGTCTACATATCAAACGTACTGAATTACTTACGAATTAGACGGCAGGTCCCTTTTGGTATCGCCGATTTACTTCTTTTTACTATCCTACAAGGCACGTCGTCGGTGAGAACCAAACTGCCATTTGTACTATCCCATTTTGAAATATCTCAATTTTACAGTAAACCAATTTTCGGACGCCGGACGATCTATTTGAAGAAGCAGCGAGAATGTTGAACACGTCGGCGCCTTCGGAGAATGCGGAGAAATCACTTTTGGTCACTAAGGGCATCTTTGCATTTGCGATGTCATGCACCCATACAGCGCTTCGATACATATGCGTCGAAGGTAGGCTATGGTTTTTTGTTCGTCCTTCAGTACCTCATAGTCCAGTAGAAGTAACACAGGGGATTGCCGTCCATCGATATTCGCTTTTCAAAGTGATTGATTATCTTTGTCGAAAGGTTATATGGATGGAAACTTCTGGAGTGCTTGATGTTTCGCGCACCATGCACCCTTTTACGCACTTTAATCAAGGATGGCGATGAAGAACTCCTGAAACATGACCTTCCATCTCACATTCATAATATGCTTCTTGTGTTTTATGAGTATGTCCAGTCAATGCTTCTCAGGCCATTCCCCCCCTTATTGTTCTTCGTTAGCTCTATGAAGCTCGACATAGACCTCAAAACCTTGGGAGTAGATATACCTTTGCCCTTCGTTTCTTTCAAGGCCAATGATTCCGCTCCTAAAGTCATTTGGAAACATCCAATATGTGTTAACCGCGCACCTCTGGGGTCGGTTGTTAGGCGATCAGATGTGAGTTGGCCCATACGAAGAGGGAGAAGAAAGAGTTGGGGTCGAAAACGGAACTCACCACACTGTGCTTGAGGAAATATAAGAACTTTTCACACATCATCAAGCCTTCGACAACTGTACTTGCAACAATTCCATCGAGACTCAAAAGCCCTTCAGCAGAAACCCGGCAGCCATGGACAAAGGCCCCTCACATCACTGCACATTTCCCCTTCTTGGCCCAACCATGGTGCCGATGGAGTGTGTACTTGTCCTTTGAAAACTTGTCAATAAAGCAGATTTCCTCACAGCCCATTATCATAACAAAGTCAGCATGCAGGTCTTCATCACATTCCTTGGCAATTTGTCACAGTTTTTTGAGAGAAACACCAGAATGCTCTAGCTCTTGGTAGATGGTTGTGAAATGGACTGATATGGACCTGTTCGTGTCAGGAAGCCCAAGTAATTCATCCAAAAACCAGTTGGGGCAGTGATTCATCATGGTTATCATGTAGGTGAGGTTGTCAAAGTGCAGTTTTCGAGGCCTGCCATGCATAGTTGATTTTGGATATTCAACATTGCCAGTTTTCTGATACAGTTGCAAGGCACGAAAGAACATTGATTCTGACATGTAGATCCATCAAGCCATTTTTGTAGATTCTTATGGCAGCACACTTGACATTGGGACTGATGAAGTGGAATACCATGGCTGTAGAGAACACAGGGGTACAAATTTGGCTAAGTCTGTAAATGATGTAATGTAATCTTTTTTTGTCTCAGCTGTCATGAATTATTCAAAATGCTGTAATTCTGTCTTGGACTACCCAAACAGATTTCCATAAGAACTTACTGTCAACATGTCAAATCTCAGACAACCTGGCACTTCATTTGAATGCTGGAACCAACTCATCATGCTTTATGAGAACAAAACCCATGACATGATTATCACTTATACACACAACTTACACCAATTGCAAGCAGTCAAGGGAGACAACATTCACAAGCACCTTGTCAAATTATGACAATATTACCTCTGCATTAATCTTACTGCAGACCCTGACTTCTGGATCTCTGATGCACAATTCAAAGTAATCATACCCTCATCCCTACCCCAATCCTGGGATTCATTCACTGAAGATTACTTTGGATGAAGGACTGATATTCAGGAGACAAATCCAAAGAAACTCATGTCCTCTCAACAATTCATTGGCATCATATGTGAGGAATATATAAGGCAAAGTGGGCAAGCTGAGGATGAATTGACCATTGCGATTCAAAAGCCCCATTTCAAACCTTCAAAACCCAACCTTGCACAGTGCATCAGTAACAAAACCAGTAACAATACTCAGAAATGGTGCTCACACTGCAAGCACAAGAACCACAATGATGCTGATTGTCATTTCCTTAACAACACCCCACCATGCTCCTTTTGTGGCCTGAAGGGTCATACTGACAAGTTCTGTCAGAAGAAGAGGATGAAGGAGAAGGATGAGAATGGGAAAAAGAGGAAGTCTGAAGGAAATGGAGGAGGTGGCGCAAAGAGACAGAAGAAAGACATTGTAAATGTGGATGAGGAAGAGGTTATCTCCTTTATGGTTGATGAAGGAGATGGACAAGACTACAATTATGACACATTCGATGTTTCAGATAGCATGGCAATGGATGAGCACATTTCTTATTATGGTGACTGGGTAACAGATACTGGAATAACTTCCCACATCACCAACCAATGTGAGGCCTTCATTAATTATCAAACACTAGGCAAAAAACTGTCTCTGGTGTTGGAGGCTTAAAAACCACTGCCCATGGTATTGGAACTGTCAAGATTGAATCCATTCATGATGGACACAAGTGCCTATTGTGATTGGAGAATGTCCTACATATCCTGTCAAATCCCAACAACCTTTTCTCACTTGGACATTGGGATGCATCAGGAGGATATTATGCAGGAGGGGGAGGAGCTATTACTCTCAACACAAAAGATGGAAGATCCATCACTCATGGCAAGAAGGTCTCAAACAATTTATATTGAATGAAATTCACCATTTGAGAACTGGGATCTTTGACCAACAAATCTATGACTGTAACACCTCAAACTTACCTCACCTCCAAACCTACTCAAAGCTGGGAAACATGGCACAAACATTTTGGCCATATCAGCTATTCAGGTCTACAAAAAATACATGATCTGAAACTTGTCAATGGATTCAACGTTGATATCCAGACACCTAAACTGGACTGCATCCCTTGTACAGAGGCAAAGCAAACTGTTGAACCATTCAATGAATCTTCTGAACAAATGACAGAACCTGGGAACTTACACATATCGACGTGTGGGGAAAATACTAGTGTTTGAAAGTTAGGTCACTTAACTGGAAATTAACCGAGACTGGACGGGACTGTAACTGGTAGAGACTGCAAATATATCCTAACTGCTACTAACCGTAACTGCAGTCTGGTCTTTGGTCAGTCATGATTTCAATGTTTGCAAGACTGGACAATGACTGGTTATAACTGGTCTTTTGGGGAACATTAACTACAAACATGGTATCAACAAACATTCAACAAACAAACATGTCATCAACAAACAATCACATTATCAACAAACAATCACTTTCTTCCCAACCACCCACCTTCGCTACAGCGTCACCGCCACCACCTCCCACCACCATCGTTCAACCGCGCCCACCACTGCTCAATGCCACTTCACAAGCCCATTAGCGCATGCAGTTTCAGACCACACATGGCGAAGATCCAACACCACATTGCCACCCCGACAGACGAATGACAACAATGGATGGCGATGACCTGGCACATTAACAGATGTGCCATGTTGTCCAGACGGAGACAATGCATGTTGTTGTCACTGTTCGCAGTACAATCGAGGTGAGAAATATACCTCCCCTCCCCCTCTCTTTTTTCACACATGAAACAGGAGCCAGGTTGCCGTTGGCCATGTGGCAACCAACAACGGATGAATGATGGACAATATCAAGGTGAGCAACATCAATCCCCCATCTCTCTCCTTATTCACATGCAATGCAGGGGCCATGTCACCTTTGGCAAGGTGGCAATGAACGATGGACAATGTCCAGGTGAGCAAGATGGCTTCCCTCCCACTCCCTTTTTTTTGACACAACAAACACAGGACGATGAATGAACCACATGGACAATGACAAATGGATGATGAGGTTGATGAACAGTGATGATGGGTAGAAACAACATGGCACGTCGTCCAGACAGTGACGACACTGGGCATCATCACTACATGCATTGTGAGCACCAAAATTTCCTCCCCTCTCTGTTTACTGGCACCTGCCTGTATAGCCCACCACATCACAGGTCAGCCCTTTACCATGTCGAGTTATC
>Ga0307507_10008586_pt1 | contig 14036 bp, 11 predicted proteins | sample 7_EM_MG_FD_207223 | JGI IMG/M metagenome (GOLD analysis project Ga0307507, IMG submission 207223) | Populus trichocarpa ectomycorrhiza microbial communities from riparian zone in the Pacific Northwest, United States - 7_EM | ecosystem: Host-associated > Plants > Roots > Unclassified | place... | reverse complement strand
ACATGTGATTTTTCTGAAAAGTTATATTAATCAATAGATAATAGATAAAAAATAAATATTGTTAAATATGTCCGAAAACCTAACACCAAATTATATACACTTGTATAATATTGATATATTTGCATAATATTATATTTTTTATTACAATATTATAATATATACATATATAAATATTAATATAATACACAAACGTAAATATAACATTTATAATCTCATTATTTGATACACATATATACCAAAAATATATGCATTATTATTTTATTTTAAATTGAATAATAAATAGTATTTAGATAATTAATATAAATGTGAATTCCCAGAAACTTAATATATAGATAGGGTATAAATATTTGAATTTCTTACTCATTAAATAATAAATACCTATTATCATCCTAATATATAAACATTATGTCAAACATCCTGAGATAATTAATTATAGAAGACTGGCATCTTTTTGGAAGAGAACTCCATGATTCAAAAAATGGATGGTTGAGTCCTTTCCTTTTATAAGAAAAAGGTAAGTATCTAAGGCATTCATCTATCCAAAAAGTTTCGGAGTAATAAATCGAACGTGGTTGAGTTAACCAAAAAAAAAAACAAAAAAGTTTATTTAATTAAAAATAAATATTTTCTAACCCTTTTAATTAAAACATAGTTTCAAAAACTCCATATACTTAAAACTTTGATTTTGATAAAATTTAAATATGATTCTTCTTAAAATCTATGATTTTAAAAAGACAATTTCAAACGAAGCCTATGCAAGGGCGTAGTGACGTTATCCTCTAAAAGGGGCTAATCCCCCGCCGCCCCAAATGTTTCGGAAAGTGAAATTTCATCCCTATATTTTAGTTTCTTTCAATTGGCTCCTATAATTTCATCCTTGTATTTAGAATTATTTCAATTAGACCCCTATGTCTAGTCCGAATACTAGTTTATTGAAAAGTTTGCACCAAAGAATTTATATTATACTATCTGTGTTTTTACGAGATGAAATATGTTCCTTGTCTTTGAGTGTCTTTCTTGCTTTCTATTTTGTACAAAAAAAGAAGATAAGAACACAAGGCTGGCAGCTGTGGTTTCCGAAGAGATTCATACGTGTAAATCATATAGATTGTAAGACGTTACATCTAGCTAGATCGATCTCTCCTTTTGCTCTACGTACCTCCTAATTGATTAGCTGATGAAGCCGCAAGCTCTTGTTCTTTGTTTCTTGCACTTAGTTGTGCTTGATGATGTTAGAGTTCTCACAAATATCCATGGCATCGGCATTTGAAGGAATGCTTTCGGCTGGTGTTGGTGGTTGATACCATCAATTTTACCTTCTCTAGTATCATATATATTGTACATGTGCAAAATCTCCTGCGTGTAGCTTCGAGTCCAGGACAAGTTGATTAATTGCCATCGAAGAGAAAAAGGATAAGAGTGCTCCATGTTGGCAAGTCTCCGATCTTGCTCCAAACACTCCCCCAGTTGTTGTTTTCATAATCATGAAGAACCCATAACACAATTTCTCCACGTAAAACAAAGACCATGCATGTTAATGAAACCTTTTGCAGCTCAAACCATGAATAATCTGGGTTTCGAGCCCATTGCTCTTTCAGTTCTGAAGTCCAATAATGTCACCATATTGCCTAGCCCAATCCAAACATTTATCCAAGTATACTGCTGGATGCTTGGGCTTACAAAGTCAACCCGCTGGACATGTCAGTTGGAATTTCTCCACTCGATTGCACCCCGATTTTCTATCCAAAAAAAATTAAAATCTCTTCTCCTGAAACCAAGATCTGAGCTCTATAAATATGTACAAACTTTGTTGGTTCAATCACAACCCTAATGAAAACTGGGTTATAAGTAGAAAGATGGAATTTAAATAGAACATGACGAAGATTTCCATTACAGAAAGCTATTGCAGGAGCTAGCACTGTACTCTCTGTGGAATTGTTGGGTTTGTTTCTCTCATGTAGTTCTTGTCTTCAAACAGAAGAGTATAGAATGTTGTGAGGATCCAGAACTGATCGAGGTCGAAATGCCATGTACCTCAGGAATTGATAGAAGAGCATGATTGGTAGCAAACCTAAGATCAGACACAAGTTGATTGCAATCCTTGCTCAAACATCTAAATCGGACAACAGATTTGATTGGCAAGCATAAAAGGATCTCATCTATCAGATCCTCACAAAGCCTCTCCATTATGATCTTGGCATCTCTAACTATGTACTGTTTTTAGACTAAAGAGTTAAAAGTAGAGCAATGCCAAACAAACACAGATCTCTGCTTGGGAATAATAGGAGGGATAATTATAGTCTTTGTTCGCTTGGTGCATGAATTCTCCCTTTTAAATTAGTAATCATAATATGACGAAGATGGAAAACAAGATACAAGAAGAAAGAATTGTTGCCGAAAAGGTTATCACCGCAGGAACCTAATTCCTATTCTATTCTAATTGATTTTTTTAAAGAGGTTTACAGCTTGTTAAATAAGTTAGAAACCGATTTTTACCTAGTAATAAAAAATCTTAAATCAAATAGAAAAATAACATAAAATTCAAAATTAAGCTAAAAAAAAAAAGAATAACGAAATTCACTCGAATAGCATTTTTCAGCTTACAAGCCTAATTTGAGGATCTTCATGACCTCAACTAAATACAACGAGCCAGCCCTCAATCAAATTGGGCATTGAAGTTCATGTAGCAAAATCTAAACTCCATCCAACATGATCCATGAGAATGTATACATTTTCTCCTATTTGCTTGTTATATTACTATATTTACACTCATGATATTTATGGAACTACCTAAGGCCATTTCTTGAATAATAATAATCCTCTTATAAATTCTCAGATTAATACCTTTACAGAATTACAGGAAAAGAAAGCAGAGAAAGAGCCGACGGGTTATTTATTATTATCATTACTAGCTATTCCAGAAAAACAGATGGAATTTTTCCTCCAAGTTAATTTGCACATGTTTTAATCAAGACGTTAATGTGGGATCCTTAATTGTCGTGTATTTTATTTCTTTCAAGATTGGAATTTTAGAAAATGGCCGGTGGGGAAGCCCCGGGGGCAAGAGACCTCGAGAAGACACCAACATGGGCAGTGTCTGCAGTTTGTGCTGCCATGATTGTGATCTCTATTATATTGGAGAAGGTTCTTCATAAAACTGGACAGGTAATTAATTTATTTTTTCATTTAAGTTAAAAGCTTACTTTCTTTTCTAAATCTGATGCATGCCCCTTGTATCCTTCGTGGCTCAATTGCAATGAGATAGCATTAGATTCATTTGGATTGCATTGGATTTTTTTTCCTCCATAATAGATCTAACTGGTATAGGTTTTTTTTTTTTTTTTTTCCAGTGGTTTCATAAGAAACACAACACTGCTTTATTTGATGCTCTTGAGAAAGTTAAAACAGGTACGATAATGATTTGTTATTTGTTCGTGTTTATGTCTAGCTCCTTCTAGTTGTTATTGCTTCTCTAATGATTGATTAATGCAAAAAAAAAAAAAAAAGGAATTCCGAGGGACCATTGATATAACCTTTTTTTCTGTAATTTTTGCAGAGCTTATGGTTTTAGGATTCATATCTCTAACCTTGACGTTCAGTCAAAACTACATTGTGGGTATCTGTATTCCTCTAAGGTATGCAAATACAATGTTGCCATGAAACCCGAAGGCTCATGAAGGGCATGTCGAAAGTGAAGGGAAGCTTCACCGCAGGCTTTTATGGTATCAGCGTAGGGTTTTAGCTGGTGATAGTGGAAGCAAAGAGTGCAAAGATGTAAGTATGACTTGTTTAGAAGGAAACATCGTCAAATAGTTGAAATTGTGTGTCCTTTTTAATAATATATAATGAGTTAATGAGATGGTGTTGGAGCACTAAAATCCATCGCCATCACTCTTTACATCCTGCGTTTGAACTCACCGATTATGCATGTAGAGGGTTCTATCCTTTTCATTCATTCTCTTAGATTCTGTGAAGGTTCTAAAAGTTGTTTAAGAACTAGAATTCTTGAAATGACCTTATGCTGCTGGCCTTTTCTTATCCCAATTTTGAAACTCATGGTTGTTAATTTGTTTTTTCAGGGGTCAGTGCCACTAATATCTGCCCGTGGACTGCATCAGTTGCGTATCTTCAAATTCTTTTTAGCAGTATTTCATGTGGTATACAGTGTCATAACAATGTTGCTTCGAAGAATGAAGGTAGAGGGGGTGCATATTGGCCAGGTTTCCATAATGGTTTTGTTATTTTATTTCTTTGAAGTTTAATTTGCCATTAGCTGATGCAAGCGGCATGGTGACAATGAGATCTGCAAAAAAAAAAAAAAAAATGCTCTCTGAAAAGTGAATAGCAACTTGCTTGAATTAATTTGATGCTTTTTCATTCCAATGCTCGAGATAGCCTCATTCCGATCGACCCGTTTGAACTATGGTGATAATATCCTTTTAAATAGTATTTGGTTACTGTCTTATAATAAAAAAGATAAAAACATTAGAAATGGAGGGGACATGTCCATTGTTCTTTCTCTTTTGAAATGACAAATTCACTTTAAAACTGTCATATGTTTGAATTTCCATCCCTTCCATCAAATACGTTTTTGCTCTCTTTGTATATGTTCTTTCTATCTCGAGAAACTAACTAAACGCAACCTTAATTAATAAATGACCTTAACTACAATATTCCCTCATATGCAGACGACACGCAATTGGAAGGATTGGGAACGTGAAAGTTGGTTGGAGCACGAGGGCATGAATGGTATTCTAGATGCTAATTACCTGTTCTTCGTTTCCCATATTGAGGCATGCATTGTTCAGTTTTCAAGAATCTAGTGTTAAGCTTTGCATTTAATTCTAATTAATTTCTCGATTTCTGAGGAAGTTAGTGCTGATTGTTGAGATCCTACAAGATTCAGGCTCACTCATGAGACATCATTCGTAAGAGAACACACGACGTTTTGAACTCTCCTTCCTCGGTTCAAGAGGAGTTTCCAAGTTCAGAACTCTAGCTCCTTCCTCGGTTCAAGATTATAAACTCCATGCTTGAATTTTCTAGACCTTGTGAACTAAAAGATATTTAACCTATACGAAATAGAATTTGAATCAGTGATTTCTCTGATGCACTCTTTACCGTCTTGTTTTTAACATTGATGCATGAATCTATCTTTTTGTAATGTTGAAAATATATTCAAACAAAGGAATTAATGTGGAAAAACTGAAATAATCATCTGCCAAATATTATTCTGACTCATAGCCGATCTTTGTGACATTTCTTTGAAATGCTTAGAGTTCATTTTAGTCTAATGTTCTTATCTTTCATATTGACAACAGTGCTAGCTTGACTATTCTAATCCATCCAGGTATGCTTCTTTCGACAATTCTTCAGATCTGTTCGAAAGGCTGATTACTTGACCATGCGACATGGATTCATTTCTGTGAGTTTCAGCAGGTGCAAAACTTCGAACCATCTTTTTGAAAAACCACGATCGGTAAGTAGATTGATTTTTTTTCTTACAGGTCCATCTAGCACCTGGAAGCAAGTTTAATTTTAAAAAATATATCAAATTAGAAGACGATTTCGAGGTAGTTGTTGGAATCAGGCAAGCCATTCAAACTTAATTCCACTTGATTGCAGATGAAATTTACTTGTCTGGACAGTAGTTTTCAAGTATTACTATACACACGCACAGACACACGCACACTTCTCCTCTAACTTTCCAAATCACTTTCTCTGTATTCCTGGCAGTCCACTACTACGGGCTTGTGCAATTCTGAATCTGCTTTCGAATGTTCATGGTTTGTTCTTCCTCTTTCTCTTTTCATGAATTTTAGCCTTTTTTACATCCTTCATCAAAATTGGACCAAGGCTCCCTATTAGTAATTGGTTTTATACCTTTTCAGGATGGAAGGCTCAGTTCTTTGTTTTTTTTCTTCCTCTAGTTGTAAGAAAATGTTCATAAAAGACTTGTCTTCTCGTGTTGTTTTATTTTAATTAGGTAAACGTTAAATATTGCCTAATTGTTTCATTGAAGGTAACCTTAGCAGTAGGAACAAAACTTCAAGCAGTTATAAAAACAATGGCTATTGAAATTAAAGAAAAACATGCTGTGGTGCAAGGGATACCACTTGTGTAAGTGTCTGACAGAAATTTCTGGTTTTCCTGGCCCGAGCTAGTCCTTTATCTCATCCACTTTGTCCTTTTTCAGGTATCACAGAAACTTCAAGTTGTTTGAATCAAGATTTAGTCCTCATAATCATCAGAGTTACTTTCGGGTAAGTCGTTTCTCTCACGGGCATGAAGCACCTAAACACATTGTTTTGCATCAGCCCCAGAGGCCTCGACCTCATCCCAGAATACGATTCTTTACAAGAACTTGACTGTAACATTATGAACATAGATTTTGTATTAATTTGTTGAAAATGACCAAGTTTCTAAATTCTCAGGGTGGGAGCCCAAATCCTTTGCAGCTATGCCACACTTCCACTCTATGCCCTTGTTACGCAGGTATTACTCTTTTTTCACCTTTTTCTTTCTAAATTTCTTGAAGCAACTCAAAAGAAATGGCAACTACTCCTGTCAGGATCTTATGTATACACTAAAACAGCATGAAACATTGAATGCTAGTTTTCTTGTTCGGAATTTTCAGATGGGATCGACCATGAAGCGCTCAATCTTTGATCATCAAACTTCAAAGGCCCTGAAGAATTGGCACAAGAAGGCTGTAAAGAAAACGAATGAAGGGAAACCAGGTCAACTCCAAACGAGGACCTTGGGTAGTTGGGTGGAAGTCCGGATGCCTCTTCAGTGCATTCCCCATCCCTCACACCTCCTCGACCTATGAAATTTGGTACTGAAGATCCAGATTTCACTGATGTTGAAGCAGATAACATGGCAACTGTGGATCTCGATGCAAATCACCAACGTCGCCCAAGTGACAGCAGCTTCCCATTTGATCACCGGGATCTACTAAGTTAAGCATAGTTATGGGTCATGTTAGTCTCAAGACAAAAATTTTGTGACAAGGCCCTATTAGCTGTGGAAATTTCAGACAGTAGTACTGCTGTTACGTTTGAAGCAACAAAGATTCGTTTCCAGAACCTCGAACAGCATGTAGGGTAGATGAAAGCAAAAACTTTATCAACAGTTTTGTTGTATTTGTATACCAACTTGTACGAGTACGAAAATTCCAGTCCAGGATGCTTTCTTACCTGCACTCAATCCCTATGTATATTTGGTAAACCTTGTGGAGGAGAATCCTCACATGCCCATCATTAGGTTCATCGTATTTATTAGAGAAAGTTGAGTAAAATCCAATGTTAATTGAAGAAGGTACGAATCCCTATATACAAAGTAGGATTTCACGTATCGAACTCTATTTTTCTGTTGTTCTGTTTTTTTTTTTTAATCATTTTGAAAAATAATATGGTTAAATTGGGTAAATTGATCGATTAATCTAACTTGTTTGATCTTATTAAATTTAAGTGAGACTTAACCGAGCCAATATTTTATTTTTCACACTTTATAATTTTTTTCCAGTCAGATTTGGATAGAATAAATACAAGCATCGATAAGATAAGAAAAATATCTAAAAAGAATTTTTTTTAATTTTTATATATCTACGAATTGATTTAGAAAAATATATATATATTGGTTCAGAAACAAAGTAAATTCAACAACTATTATCAAAATCTTCTTTTAATGTAAGAAGGGATTTGAAATTTGATTGAAAAGGGTAGAGTGGGCTAAAATCAAAAGCCAAGTCGGGGTGGGGCAAAATGGTGATTTGGTAGCAAGAGTGGATAGAGAGACCTGGGTTTTGCGGGAGTTTTATAACCGTAAAACCATTTTTGGATTCCAACGGCCATGGCTTCAACAAGGAGCTTAGACAAATGGAGTGGTCATCGTCATCTTCAAAATTTAGCTGAATCTACCCCAAAAAAAACACAAGAACAATCAAACCATGTTTTTCTCTCAAAACCCACTTCAAGAAGATGTGCGATTTTGATATCTACCTTGCCTTTTACCCTCACTTCACTACCTCAATTATCTGAGGCCAGAGAGAGACGCAACAAGAAGACCATCCCTCTTGAAGACTATCTCACTAGCCGTTAGTTGCTCCAAACTTCCCTTACTTCTTTTCAATGTTTCCTCTAATTGTACATTACATTTCTTCACTTTCTGTTGCTTTGATTAGTCCTTTTTTTTTGTGATTTTATGGATATATTTAAAAGGGATTCAGAATTACTATTTTTTTTTGTTTTTATTTTTGTTGGGGATTTAGCAGCTGATGGATTGAAGTACTATGATGTTCTCGAGGGAAAGGGTGCAGCAGCAGAAAAGGGAATGACAGTTCAGGTAAATTTGTTAGAAACCGAAACTAATCTGTTTCTGCCTCTCTCATTGAAACTTATGTTTTCTCGTGCATTTCCCTTTGTAGGTGCATTTTGACTGTCTATATAGGGGAATAACAGCCATTTCGAGTCGAGAATCTAAGCTTTTAGCTGGAAATCGAATAATTGCACAGGTTGATCCTTCTCCTACTTAAATGTGTGTGTGTGTGTGGACTCTTTCCTGGAGAGAAAAGGAGGGAGAAGGGGGTATGTTTCTTGCCCTGGCCTTTTGCTAATCTGACAGAGGTCTAGCTGAGCTACACCCCGCCTTAGGCTAAGTTCAACTGCAAATATTCAGACGTTGCATTGAGAATGAGTCTTGTTTAATTATCAGTCCATGGCAGCATGCTTCTTTAACTTGGATTGTTTCTGTTGCTCATTTCTTGGTAGCATTTTCAAATCATGATAACTTGGATTTGCAATTGGATAGATTGCCAGTACTGATTTCCTCATGGTTTAATTAGCCATATGAGTTCAAGGTTGGGGCACCACCAGGCAAAGAAAGGAAGCGTGAATTTGTGGACAACCCAAATGGTCTATTTTCTGCACAGGCTGCACCCAAACCTCCTCCAGCTATGTACTCGGTAACGGAAGGGATGAAAGTTGGAGGGAAGGTGATTGCATCCTCTAATTTATTGCTATTATATGCTAAGCTGTTAGGGTGGTTATTCTATAACCTCTTAATTTCTCTGATTCGCCTTTGATCTAGACTCCATAACTATCTTTCCCGGCTTTCTTTCTCTTTTCAGTATCATTTTTTCTCTTCTTGCAGAGGACTGTGATTGTTCCTCCAGAGGCTGGTTATGGACAAAAAGGAATGAATGAGATTCCGGTAAACACTATTCCTTGATTTGCTGACTGATTCCCGTGGATCAAGTTAAACTACAACCTTCTGCTGACATCATTATCCCACCTAAATTAATCATCTCTTGTTCATCCTTGAAATTAACATTTTCATGTTTTTTCTATGGAATGTCAAAGTGCCATGTTGTTCATATGCAGATACAATGTCAAGTAGATGATTTAGCTGAGCAAATGGAAAATAAATGAGGGTTTTTATGGTAGTCAGAATCTAGAGGGGATTCAAATTTGTATTCCTCTCTGTAGAGGGAAATGTGGCTTTGAATTAGTAGGCCATTGGTCGTCGCAAATCAATCTATAAGTTCCATATTAATGAAATGTTTATGGGATGACTACTAAATCATTTTCTGCCTTTTTAAATCCTGGAAAGTCCCCCCTTCAACAGGATTTTGTGCAGCAGAAAGCCCCTGCGGCTCTTCTTTCCTCCTCTTTCTTTCGCATATCCGTTGTCATATTTTCTGCAACTGCTTGCAGTAATCTAGAAAATGCGTAGGTTACAAACTGTGCTGACTTATTATCACATTCGTAATGCAGCCAGGAAGTTCATTTGAATTGAACATTGAGCTTCTGCAAGTAATGCCAGCTGAAGGAAAGTAGCCTACTTGTGGTTACAAAAATACAAGGTGAAAGAAATTTTTGTTTCTGACTGGGAAGAGGTTTGGCAACATGATTCTTTTGATTGAAGAAACGTTGCTTCTAAAAGGCCACTCGCACTTCCCTGTGTTGGAAGTTGACAATTGCAATTTCCCCCAAGCATTTTCAGTTCTGATATTGTAAATTTTTCCCGGACATGACACGGTTTTGGTTGAGCTCATTGAAGAAACATGATTGCCCCTCTCTCCCTCTCGCGCGCGCACACACAACACATGCAATGAACATGTGCGAACAAGCAACCTATGATGACAATGGCGATTAGATTTTCGTTTCCTTTTTTTTTTCATGAATAAAAGCAAAATGTCAACTGTATCATGGCCTCTTGGATGCATATAATAAATATTTGATAACAATACATAACTGGGGGGGGGGGGGTGTGGGGGGGTTGCAAGATTGGCTACCAGGGACGAGGGATACTACTCCCATTTTGGCATTTGGAATGTGCTCACCGAAGCATTATTCTGGAAGCTATGAGAACTTAAATGATTGATTGGTCTGAATGATAACACCACCTGACCATAGTGCCGGACTCAAAATTCAACATGCAGGGCAAATAAGGATAGTTCTTGTAAGCTCAAAGTTCCATGTATCATTATCATGTAGTAGTTATATTTGGCAAACTATTGCCATGGAAAATTGCAGTTAGCTCAACAAGTTTTAATTTAGATAATAACCAAATTCTGACCCTGAAACTTAGGGACCCTAAACCTAAACTATATTTCTTCAACGTAGTCAAGAAGATCTTCAACCTCCTGCTTCAAAGCTGCAACTTTTAGTTGATGTGAAGCAACCCGATTCTCAAGTTCCCTTCCTCCAATCTTCTTCTCATAGCAGTCCACTATGGTTGAATGCTTTGCTATCAGCCTCTCTTGCAATTCCTTCTCCTTCGCCACCAGCTCCTCCACCTACATAAACAGCCAGTATTGATTACATTCAGAAACGTGGATGCACAGCAAAACAGAAGGAAGTGAACATGCTAACAGAACATGATTTATATTGTTCAGTTTTGGCAATTGTATTACAATTCATGTCCCAAGTGATAGTTGAATGCTGTTATAAGTAACTGCTAATTCAGTTAGCAATAGCTCTTGACCGCTTCATGGGATAAATTCCAAAAATGTATCCTCTATTGATGATAAAAGGATAACAAATAAATAGGCAAACCTTTGGCAATATCTGAGTAGCCTGAGGAGAAGATTGCAAGAATGAAAGCAACGGCTTCAACTCTTTGGAATACTCTTTAAACAAGCTGTCAGCAGTCTTTCGAGCAGTTTTACAAGCTTGAACATCCCCAGTCCTAGAAAGATCATGCAGTGATGCTTCTAACCTTTCATGCTTAGATAGGCACTGGTTGATAATACTTATGACTTGCTGAATTGTTGCTCGCACCTGAGATCATAAATGAGTTAATATTATAATATATGTTAGTTTTTTCTGTGGTAAACAATGATGTCAGATGGAACTGAAAAAAGTACATGGTATGACATCCTCCTTACCTCATCCCACTGCAGTTTTGCCAAATAAGAGGCAGAGGACTTCGAGATTGACAAGTCCACATGCATGTATACGATGCAAGAAACAAAAAGGATGAAAAATCCAGAAATCAACATAAATGGCTCCCTAAGCATCGAAAGTTTGTTGAACCTATAATAGACCTGCAGTACAAACAGCATTTTTGAAAAACAAAAAAAAAGTCATTCAAGACATCTATCATTTAATTATGTGGAATATCAAGACCAGAAGCTATTTTTCCTTCTAATTTTTGTTGCATAAGCAAAATGATACATTCAATTGTTGGCTGTATCAAAGAAAAGAAAAACCCAGTTCAATCATGAAGAAATATTGCTTATAAAATCTAAGAAATGTAGGTCCTGCACTTCAACGTATTGGAAAATTAGAAACTTAGAACAAGAGTTCTTCAAGTCTCAAAGGATGGGAAACCCAGATGTATTGCCCACCAATATGCACCACATTACACACAAGAAAGCAGTTGTCTACAATTTCCTTTCAAATACCTTAACCTCTCCAAAGAATAGCAAAACAAAAGAAGAAGATATCTGACTTCTGTTAAATCCATTAGTGTAGGAAGGCCTTGCACAATAATGTTGAAACATTTCTGAATTTCTTGGAGGAAATGCACGTTTTTTTAACACAAAAACAATGCTACAACTGTACACAATATTTACAGTAATCAAGCATCCTCAAAACCAAGTCGCAATTAAGAATAGCAAAAACATTCTTCCATGCCTTTTAATAAACTATGAAGGACCAGCACCCCTCTTGTTCCAATTTTCATTGAATTCACTAGTCTTCAGCTAGTCTCTTGTTTCGCATTCGATAAAGTTAGTCCTGTAGTAACAATGGCCTTAATTCACACTTTAGCACTTCGATGCAGTTCATAGATATCGAAATAGGCAGTAGAAGTACCTGGAAATACTGATTATGTTCAGGAACAACATTGGTCTTTTCCAGCACAACAACTGGTCTCCCAGCAACATCTAAGTGGGAAATTTTGGTCTGCATTAAATCAGAAAAACAATCAAATAAAGGAAGATAGCCTCAATATTTTATAGTAGAGAAGAAATTATGCCCAAGATGAAAAGCAACTTGAAACATTGAAAAAATAATGTTAAGAAATATGAATACAAGACAACCAAGAGAAGACAATATAAACTCTCAACACTATGATACCTCTTGTCCTTGTTTTACAGGAAAGGGAGTAGAAATAGATATATCATCAGATCCCTCTGGCAAAACAACCTGCAACAAGAAAACCAAGTCAAGAGCCTAAAGATAACATTCTTGTAGGAAATGTTTTCTATTGAACAAACCTTCACAATGATATTATCAGTGACCAAATCATTTATTGGGGAACCAAAAGAGAAGTTAAGGAAACGTTTCCCCTCTGACCCAAATAAAAAATCTTGAAGTGGCAAACCATATCCAATGGTAAAAGTAGTTCTCCAGCCTCCAAACAACGGATATCTAGGTTCAATCAACAGTTCTGTCTGCAATTTAAGAGAAAACTTGAATTACAAACAAGAGCAATTATTCCAATAATTTGTTTTGCGTCAATCAAAATGTCAACCTTTTTAGGATCACCCCAGACATTAGATGTTGAAATATTTCCAATCTCATCTCTATAATAAATGGAATGAGCTCTTGGTGGCAATTTTGCAACAAGATTCCTGAAGGCTGATGCACCTCGAAGGTGTGGTCTAGCCTGAAAGTCAAGCCTGCAGGATCAAAGAATAAAACCTGAATCAAATTTTAAATATTATAGCAATCACCAACATGATACTAACACATAAAGATAAAGTAACTGACCTGGAAAATTCACCCTTACTTTTAGCACCTCCATGGACAATGTTATAGTGTTCTGTAACTTGCACATTGCCCCAATGGGAAATTTCTATCTCCCTCACTAACTCTTGAGCAACAGCAAATGGTTGATTGGTTTCAAAGTGAACAACTACGGGTGCATATGAAAAGGGAGGAAGGTTTTCATATGGGCCATATTTGATATCAGAGCCATGGATATTAGTATTCTCTAATTTCGTATACATTTCTATTCTAGCCTTGGGCAATTTAACAGTAAGGGACTGAACCTTAACTGCATAAGGGGAGAGATAGTGAGCAGTATCTTGGAACAAAACTAGCTGAATATCAGCTTGTGTAATTTCCTCAGGAAATGGCCGTAATACATGAGTAAATACTGCGAACACATCTATAGTCAAACTATCTCCTTCACCCAAAGCCTTAGGTAATGATACTGAATGAAAAATCAGAGATGGAGGCAATTCCTCTGGATTGGCAACATTTATGGGGAGGTTACTACCTGAGTTTTTCACTTTCCCTTTACCCTCATTAAGGGTTGCCTTCAAATATGCTAAATTTTTTGCCTGAATCTCAGGAAAGGTGAGCAAAACCTCAGAAACTGGACCAGGACCAGCATTCTCCACCTAAAAATGTGAGGTAGCGGTAAGAAATGCAAGCTTAAGGTTCACGAGCCAATTCCCAATTCCAAAACAAACAAAGTTTAAAAGGGCTTCAATAAGCGAATCAGTAACTTATTTCCAGTTGAAAACATCAAGATCAAACATCAAAATCTTAAAAGAATTGGAAAAAAAAAAAAAGCAA
>Ga0307507_10008585_pt1 | contig 14037 bp, 11 predicted proteins | sample 7_EM_MG_FD_207223 | JGI IMG/M metagenome (GOLD analysis project Ga0307507, IMG submission 207223) | Populus trichocarpa ectomycorrhiza microbial communities from riparian zone in the Pacific Northwest, United States - 7_EM | ecosystem: Host-associated > Plants > Roots > Unclassified | place... | reverse complement strand
GTGACGACATCCACGACCCATCCCCGTTCCCGCAAGCGGATGCGCCTCTCGCTGCGTGACGAGAAGGTCAGGGGACTGATCTGGCAGGTGCTCGTCGTCTCTGCCGCGGTCGCCGTCGTCGCCTGGCTGTGGTCGAACGCCATTCACAATCTGTCGGTGCGCCGGATCTCGACCGGATTTGCCTTCCTCGGCCGCGAGGCGGGGATGCCGATCGTCGATACCTGGCTGCCCTATAGTCCGAAGGACACCTACCTGCACGCCTTCGTGGTGGGAATCGTCAACACGCTGCGCGTCGCGGTCATCGGCGTCGTGCTTGCGACCGTGCTCGGAACCGTGATCGGGATCTCGCGGCTGTCGTCCAACTGGCTGTTGTCCCGGCTCGCCGCGGTTTACGTCGAAGTGCTGCGCGACATTCCGCTGCTGCTGCAGCTTTTGTTCTGGTACGTGCTGATGCAGGGACTTCCGGGCGCGCGCGCCGCATGGAATCCGGTCGACGGCGTCTTCCTTTCAAATCGCGGCCTGGTGCTGCCTTCGATTCCGATCGAGGCGGGACAGCTATGGGTGCTGGCGACCGCGACGCTCGGCCTGATCGCATTTTATTTCCTGCGGCGGCATCTGATCGCGCGGCAGGTGCGGGAGGGCCAGGTGCATTACGTCTGGCCCTATACGCTCCTGCTGGTGGCTGCACTGCCGGCGCTGGTGTCGTGGAGCCTCGGCGTGTCCTGGGCCGTGACCATGCCCGCGCTGCGCGGCTTCAATTTCGTCGGCGGATGGACGCTGTCGCCGGAATATTTTGCGCTGCTGCTCGCGCTCGTCACCTACACCTCGGCCTTCATCGCCGAGATCGTGCGCAGCGGCATCCAGGCCGTTCCGAGGGGACAGTGGGACGCCGCGTTGGCGCTCGGCCTGCGCCGCGGCTTCGTTCTGCAGCAGATCGTTCTTCCACAGGCGCTCCGCGTCATCATTCCGCCGATGACCAGCCAATATCTCAACCTGACCAAGAATTCGTCGCTGGCGGTCGCGATCGGCTACCAGGACATCGTCTCGATCGCCAACACCACGCTGAACCAGACCGGTCAGGCCATCGAGGCGATCGCGCTGATCATGCTGGTGTTCCTGACCATCAGTCTCGGCATCAGTCTGTTCATGAACTGGTACAACGCGAGAATCGCGCTGGTGGAGCGCTGATCTCATGACGTCAGTGACAGACGAGCCGCAAGGCCAGCGCTCCTTCTCTGCTCGCTCGGACCGGAACGCCGGCCGTCGCGCGCTGCGTTGGCTGCGCGCCAACCTGTTCGCGTCGATTTCCTCTTCGGTCATCTCGCTGCTCCTGCTGCTGCTGCTCGCGAAGCTGCTGGTCAGCCTCGGGCAATGGGGCGTCTGGGACGCGGTCTGGAGTGTGCCGGGCAACAACACCAGTGCCTGCCGCGCGGTCCGCGGCCTTGGCGCCTGCTGGGCCGTGATCCCCGAGAAACTCCGCTTCATCCTGTTCGGCACCTATACCTATGAGCAGCAATGGCGGCCCGCGGCCGCGACGCTGATTTTCATCGCGCTGTTCTACCTGTCGAGCCGACCGTCCTGGTGGCGGCGGGAGTTGGTGCTGGTTTGGGCAACAGCGCTGGCATTGATCGGCGTGCTGATGTGGGGCGGAATCCTCGGCATGAGCTTCGTGTCGCAGGATCGCTGGGGCGGGCTGCCGGTGACCTTGATCCTTGCGACCTTCGGCCTCGCCATCGGCTTTCCGCTCGGGATCATCGTGGCGCTCGGCCGCCGCTCCCGGCTGCCCGCGATCCGTTCGCTCTGCGTGCTCTATGTCGAACTGATCCGTGGCGTGCCGCTGATCAGCCTGCTGTTCATGGCGAGCGTGATGTTTCCGCTGTTCATGCCCGACGGCGTCAATCTCGACAAGCTGCTGCGGGCCCAGATCGCGATCGTGCTCTACGCCGGGGCCTATCTGGCCGAGGTGATACGCGGCGGACTGCAGGCCGTTCCCAGGGGGCAGCAGGAGGCGGCTGAGGCGCTCGGCCTGTCCTATTGGCAGAAGAACCGCCTCATCATCCTGCCGCAGGCCATCCGCCACGTGATCCCGCCGCTGGTCAATACTTTCATCGCCTTCTTCAAGGACACCAGCCTGGTATTGATCATCGGCATCTTCGACCTCTTGACCACGGCCAAGACCGCGATCGTTGATCCGGCCTGGCAGTCGTTCAGCGTCGAGGTCTATATCTTCGTCGGGCTGATCTACTTCGCGTTCTGCTTCGCCATGTCGCGCTACAGCCGCCGCCTTGAAGCGCAAGCGAGGTCGACGTGACCGGGGACTGGCTGGCGCCGCACTCTTACGGGCCAACGCAATCGGGTCACTTCAATGCAAAACCATTCGGCACGGACCGCCGACAGCTGCGGGCGGTCGATGCCGAATGGGTTTCAGCTCCAATGCCCACTTTTCACGAACTTCGGAAAGTGGGCATTTATGCGTCCGTTGCCGCTTTTCAATTTGAAGTTCGTGGGCTCAAACTCGCCGCTGGCGGTTCACGAACTTCAAATTGGCGGCTCGGTCGTCACCGCGAAGACAGGCGGAACGAGGTCGATCCCGCACCCGGATCGACGATCGAGTAACCTGCGATCGAGCGCGGATGTTCGCGGGTCGCGTGACCGCCGGAATTGCCGTCATGCACGTACCAGACATTGCCCGCGACCTGCTGCTGCAAGATCATGACGTGGCCTGATCGAACCGCGGCCATGCCGGGCCCGGGTGCCGCGCGCGGGAAGCGGCGCCAGTTGGCGGCGAGATTCAGTTCGGGGATGATGCGACCGAACTTGTACAGCGATGCCTCGCATCCGCAGAACGCGTGCGGGCATCCCGAAGGACGTCCGCCGACAACTCTTTCGCTGACTTGAATGCCGCCAGCGATCGACGCCATGGAGTTCAGGTGTTGATGCCGATAAGTCAGGTGATGGTGCCAATGATGATGGCGCGGGTGAGCTTCGGCAGCAACAGGAGCAAGCAATAGACACGCTACAGCAACAATAACTTTCCACATCGTGGAGGACTCCGCGAGTTGATAAAATCCCCCTGCCACGCGTGGTGTAAGCCGGTAAACGTGTCAGCAAGTTGACCGAACTAACTCTCGGCACGAATTGGAACCCGCGAGTTCCATCAGAAACAAACGTTTGCATTCGACGTTTTGAGGTATCTAGTTATGACTTTTTCGGGCAATGGGGCCCCGCCACGCACGATTTGGCCACGAGACGCTCGAAAACGTCCGCAAGAAAACGGGGATTCGTCGTCGCAGGCGGCTGCGCGGCTTCCTACTGGTATTTCCCTCTTCTGATCAGCGGTGGTATTATCGTGAGATGGATTTGCAACCGATTTCCTTTCGATCACCCCTCGCAGCGTACGAGCGACAGGCGCGGAGCCTGCTCGCCGCACACGGTGCCGCCGATCCCGTAGCGATTGATCTCTTTCATCGCAAGCACCCGCGCTTCCTCGACGAGACGATCACGTGGCGCCCGAAGTTCATCGCCGACTCCGTCATTCGCGACGCCACGCTTTCAATCGATGACGCCCGCCTCGCGATCGCGCGCCACTACGATTTCCTCGACTGGCAATCGCTCAGTGTTCACGTCGAGGCCGTCGCACGCGACGGCGTGGTGTTCGCGTTCGAATCCGCCGTCGAGGCCGTGATCAATGGCGACCTCGGCGCGCTGCAGGACGCGCTCCGGCGCGATCCCGCGCTGATCCGCGCCCGCTCCAGCCGCGTCTGCTGTTTCGATCCGCCGGTCCACCGCGCCACGCTGCTGCATTATCTCGGCGCCAACGGGGTGGAGGCGTACCGCCAGAGGACGCCCGCGAACGCGATCGAGATCGCGCGCACGCTGCTGCAGGCCGGCGCCGAGCCCGACGCCCTGGCCGACATGTATGGCGCGGCCTGCACCACCATGAGCATGCTGGTCTCGAGCGAGCATCCGGCACGGGCGGGACTGCAGGCGCCGCTCATCGAATTGCTGCTGGATTTCGGGGCTGCGATCGAGGGACGCGGCACCCGAAAGTGGGAAACGCCGTTGTTCACGGCGCTGACCTTCGGGATGCTCGACGCGGCCGATGCGCTGGTGAGGCGCGGGGCCCGCATCGAACTGCCGACGGCGGCCGGGCTGGGTCTCGTCGACGAGGCCACCCGCCTGTTGCCGTCAGCGGATGCCGAAGCGCGCCATCGCGCGCTGTCGCTGGCGGCGCAGCACGGCCGTGTGCAGATCGTGCGGCTGCTGCTCGATGCCGGCGAGGATTCCGATCGCTACAATCCCGCAAGCAACCATCCGCATACGACGCCGCTGCACCAGGCGGTGCTGGGTGGCCACGAGGCGGTGGTGCGGCTCCTGGTCGCGCGTGGCGCGCGGCTTGATATCCGCGACACGATTTGGAACGGCACGCCGCTGGGTTGGGCGCTGCATGGTGGGGGAAGCGCCCAGGCCGAGATGGCCGCGTGTCTGCGGTCGCTCGGCGCGAAGGCATAGTGGGCGCGCGTCAGAAGCGGAACAGGGCCGTTGGCGATGCGAGAATCTCTGCGCGTTCGGCAGCGTCCGGAACGAGCTCGTCGAGAAACGCCAGGCTCTTGGCGTAGGTCTGGCTGCTCTCGAATTGCGTGTGCGGCCAGTCGCTGCCCCACAGCAGTCGGTTCAGTCCGAACGATTGACGCAACATCGGATAGGCCTGCTTTGCGAAGGCTTCGCCTTCCGGTCCATTGCGGTAGGCGCCGGAAATCTTGATCCACAGCGTTTTCGACGCGGCGAGCTTGAGCAGGGCTGCAAAGCCTGGATCGGATACGCCGAGTTTGGGATCCGGAAGCGCGAAATGATCGAGCACGACTTGCACGCCGTTGTCGAGCAGGGGCGGCACGAGCATTGCAAGGTCGCCGGCGCCCCTCTGCACCTCGACCTGCCAGTTCAGGCGACGAACTTCGGCGAGCAGCGCCGCCCACTCGGGCGTTCTAAGATCGGGCAGGGGCTTACCGACCAGATTGAGGCGAATGCCGACGACTCCCGCCTTGTCGAGCGTCGACAACTCGTTCGCGGACATCGCCGGATCGACCACCGCGATGCCGCGCAGTCGCCCGTTGGCCGCTCTGATGCTGTCGACCAGATAGGAATTGTCGGTCCCGAGAAAACTCGGCTGCACCAGCACGCCATGGGTCATGCCGTTCTGGTCGAGCTGCCGCAGGTAGAGCTCCAGCGGGGCGTCGTAGACCGGCGCATAGCGCCTGGCGTCGGCCAGTCTCAGGCCGCGATGAAAGACATGCGCGTGCGTATCGATCATGAGGGTGTCGGTCCTGGGCTGGGCGCGGGTCTGCGCAGTGAAGCCCGCGGTTGATATCATGGCGAGACAGGCCTTGCCGAATTCGCGCCGCGTGAGCGACGCAGCGTGGTGCGGATCGTTCATCGTTTCCACCATCGTCCCGGGATTTGTCTCAATTGGCTGCGGGCACAGCCTCAGTTTCGAAGACCTTGCCACGGGTTTCCGGCAGCATCAGCACGGCGATCAGGACGAGCGCGTAGGCGAACGCCGCATCGATACCGATCGCCGGTCCGAGACCAATGCGATCGCTCATGAAGCCGACCAGCAGGGGAAAGGCAGCCGACAGGATCCGTCCGAAATTGTAGCAGAAGCCCACGCCGGTGCCGCGCACGCCTGCGGGATAGAGTTCGCTGAACAGCGCCGCCATGCTGGCGGGAATGCCGGCGGAGAAGAAGCCGAGCGGGAAGCCAAGAAACAGCATCTGGCCGTTCGACAGCGGTGCGAAGATATAGATCAGGACGGTCGCCACGCAGGCCGAGGCGAACAGCGCGACGTTGGCGCGGCGGCCGATGCGGTCGCTGAGGATGCCGCTGACGATGCAACCACAGAAGAACGCGACGATGATCACGGCGAGATAGGCGCTCGAGCCGAGCACCGACAATTGCCGGACCTCGCGCAGGTAGGTCGGCAGGAATGTCGTCAGGGCCGAATATCCGCCGTGCGCGCCGGTGCCGAACAAGCCGCCGACCAGCGTCGCGCGCAGGACATCACGCTGGAAAATACCGCCGAGGGTCTGGAGCAGCGGGCGCGGCGCTTCGCTCTGCCTCTGCGGGCGCGGCGGTTCCGGAACTCCGCGCCGGATGAAGATGATCAGCAGCGCGGGCAGCAGCCCGGCGCCGAACAGAACCCGCCAGCCGATATCCGGCGGGGCATAGGTGAACACGAGAGCCGACGTTACCACGGCGAGCCCCCAGCCCAGCGCCCATGCGCTTTGCACCGCGGCCAGCGCCTTGCCGCGATGTTGCGCCCGGATCGCCTCCGCCATCAGGACGGCGCCGCAAGCCCATTCCGCGCCGAAGCCGAGGCCCTGAATGGCCTTCAGCACCAGCAACTGGTTGTAGCTTTGCGCGAAGGCGCAGGCGAAGGTGGCAAGCGCATAGATCGCGACCGTCACCTGCAGTGCCTTGACGCGGCCGAAGCGGTCGGCCAGTCCCCCGCCGATGAAGCCGCCGAAGGCGCCGAAGAACAGCGTGACGGAGCCGAGCAGTCCGGCTTCGGCCTTGCTCAGGCCGAACGCGGCGATCAATGCGGGAATCGCCAGACTGAACATCTGGACGTCGAGCGCATCCAGCCCCCATCCGCTGAAGCACGCCCAGAAGGTGCGACGTTCGGCGGGCGAGCATTCCTGATACCAGTTCGACATGGATCCTCCCGAGATCGTTTTTTTGGTCGTTAAAGCAGTGGCCGCTACAGCGTCATCGAATTTCCGCGTGATAGCGAAACCGGTCGGCTGGCCCGCGCGAACGCCGCCATTCGATCGGGCGGCGCTCAAGATCGAGCGCGAGACGCTCGATCACGATGAGTGGAGCGCCGGGCTCGAGCTTGAGCAGGCGGGCCTGCATCCGTGTTGCCAGTTCGACCGTCAGCGTCTCGTCCGCAGATACCACCACCTGGCCGCAATGGTCCTCGTAAAGCGGATAGAGCAGGTCGCTGAAATCAGCGGTTTTCAGGGACAGAATCGCTTCGAAGCGCGACCGCTGCAGCCAGATGTCTTCGACCAGAAGGGGCGTTCCGTCGATCAAACGCTGGCGTGACAGGTTGATCGCCGGCTCTCCGCTCGGTATCCGCAGAGCGGAGGCGACGGCGGAGGGGGCGGGCAGGCACTCCCGGTGCAGGATGCGACTCTCCGGCACCCGACGTTCGCCGCTCTCGGATGATTGAAAGCGAAAGAATCGAAACATCGAGGAGTTGAATCGGGCGCGCCGAACATAGGTCCCGCGCCCCTGTCGCCGCTCGAGTGCGCCGTCATCGACCAGTTGGTCGACGGCCTTGCGCACCGTGCCGATGGCGACGCCATAGGTCGCCGACAGTTCCGCTTCGGTGGGAATGACATCACCCGGACGCCACTCCAGGTTCGTAATCCTCGCGGCCAGGTCGTCGCGCAGGCGTTGGTAAAGGGGAAGGCGCTGGTCTGCATGAGAGGTCATATAGTCATATAGATGACTAGATGATGATCCGTCAACCCGGCGAGAGCGCAAGGTGGGGCCGGGCTGGCCGAAGCGCCTCCCCGGCGGCGATCTTGTCGCGATGCCTCGATGAGAGTTTCACATGAGGGGACGGCGGGCGCTCGCCTCGTCCTGCCAAGGGCCGAAGTCTCCGGCGTCAGCTCGGGCACACAACGCCGGGAGGCGATCTCTTGCAGAGCGGAAACGGATCACTGAGGTCCTGGTACGCTACCCCAGCCGCTGATCCCGCGCGTCCTCGGTGCCTTCGCTGGCGGCTTTGGCGGCGGCCTTCGCCGCGCCCTTGCGGCTGGAAATCTCGACCGCCTTGCGGCCGGAGATTTCGTGGCCGGCATCGTCGGGCATCTGCCAGAAGAACCAGGCCGAGGCCGCCGAGATCACGGAGACCACGACGAAGGCCGGCGCGAACACGTCGGCGTTCAGGTCGGGCAGATGGCGCCACGCCATGGTGGATTCCACCGAAAAGGCGCCGACCGCGACGCCGGCCGAGATCGCGAGCTGCTGGTTGACGCTGACCAGCGTCGTGGCGCGGCTCATCTGCGAAGGCTCGACCTCGGCATAGGCGACCGTGTTGATGGCGGTGAACTGCAGCGAGCGGAAGAAGCCGCCGACCACCAGGATGATCATGATCAGAGGCAGCGGCGTCGACACCGTGAAGAAGGCGCAGGCCGCGAGGAAGAACGAACTGCCCACCGCGTTCACCGTCATCAGGTTGCGGAAGCCGAAGGTGCGGATGAGGCGCGCCGCTAGCGTCTTCATGCCCATGGCGCCGACGGCGGAGGCAAAGGTCACGAGCCCCGACCGGAACGGCGACAGCCCGAAGCCGACTTGCATCAGAAGCGGCAGCAGGAACGGCAGCGCGCCGATGCCGAGGCGGAACATGAATCCGCCGATGATGCTGGCGCGCAGGGTCGCCAGCCGCAGCATGCCGAAATCGAGCACCGGCGAGCCGGTTCGCCGCGCATGCAGGACATAGAGCGTCATTGCGATCGTGCCGATGGCGACCAGAGCGGCGACCACCGTCCAGGGCAGCAGGTTGAGGCCGGCGACCGAAAGTCCGAAGGCGATGCCGGCCAGCCCGACACCGGCGAGCACCATGCCGTAGAGATCGAAACGCTCTGGATTTTCGCTCTTGATCGGATCGATGTACTTCAGCGCCATGACAATGCCGAGCAGTCCGATCGGAAGGTTGATCAGGAAGATCCAGTGCCAGGAGAAATAGGTGGTGATGAAGCCGCCGAGCGGCGGGCCGATCACGGGGCCGATCAGCGCCGGCACCGTGACCCAGGCCATCGCATTGACCAGCGCGCTCTTGTCGATCGTGCGTAACAGCACCAGACGTCCGACCGGCGTCATCATCGCGCCGCCCATGCCCTGCAGGATGCGTGCGATCACGAAATGCGTGACCGACGACGACAGCGCGCAGCCGATCGATCCGACCATGAAGACGGCGATCGCGATGGCAAACACCATGCGCGCGCCGAAGCGGTCGGCGGTCCAGCCGCTGGCGGGAATGAACACGGCGAGCGAGAGTAGATAGGAGGTGATGGCGAGCTTCAGCGTCAGCGGGCTGGTGCCGATATCGGCGGCGATCGCCGGAAGCGACGTCGCGATGACGGTGGAATCCATGTTTTCCATGAACAGCGCGGTGGCGACGATCAGCGGGATCAGGCGTTGCTTGTTCATCGAATCCGGGTGGCAGGAACGGCGGGTCTGGGGGCTGTATCACCACAGCGCCAGTCAGGCTATTGCGGACCCCGCCAAATCACCTAAATCCTGCGTGACGCGACAAGCGCGCCGGAGACCGGACCATGATCTACCTCCTTGCGGCTGTGGTGCCCCCGCTCGGCCTTCTCTTGAACGGGCAGCCCTTTGCCGCGATCTTCAACCTCGTTCTGTGCGTCTTTTGCGCGATTCTGGGGCTGATTTTTCACGTCCTTCTCTTGGTACCGTCGGCGCACGCCATCGTTGCGGTGCACATGAAGCGTGAGGACCGGAGACATCGGGAGGTCGTCGAGGCGATCCGCCGGCACGGACGTCCGCCCGGCTATCCGCGCTGACGGCGCCTGCAAAAACCGCAGGTCTGTGCGCTGAAAAGCCTGTGCATGGCGCTTTGATTCGCCACACGGCCGTGCTATCGACCGCCGTCAACCCCACCGATGGGCACCGATTCGACGGCGAGGCCGGTTGCTTCGCCGACGGCAGTGCTCATCCCCATAATTGTTGCGGCAGCAAGCCGCAGATAAGGAGTTGGCAATGGTGCACGCGCTTCAGGGGATTCGCGAAGCCTTCACGTTCGACGACGTGCTTCTGAAACCCGGCCTTTCGGATGTGCTTCCTTCCGAAGTGGACATCCGGTCCCGCGCGACCCGCGCCATTCCGCTCAATATCCCCATCATTGCCTCCGCGATGGATACGGTGACCGAAGCGCGCATGGCGATCGCCATGGCGCAGGCCGGCGGCATCGGCGTGGTCCACCGCAATTTCGATCCCGAAGGCCAGGCCGCGCAGGTGCGGCAGGTGAAGAAGTTCGAATCCGGGATGGTGGTCAACCCGCTGACCATCGGCCCCGACGCCATGCTCTCGGATGCGCTGGCGCTGATGAACGCACATGGCTTCTCCGGCATTCCCGTCGTCGTCGGTGGTGGCAAGGGCATTCCCGGCAAGCTCGTCGGCATCCTCACCAACCGCGACGTGCGCTTTGCCACCGATCCGCGTCAGAAGGTGTCGGAGCTGATGACGCATGAAAACCTCGTCACCGTGCGCGAGGGCGTCAGCCAGGACGAGGCCAAGCGGATGCTGCACAAGCATCGCATCGAGAAGCTGCTCGTGGTCGACGATCAATACCGCTGCGTCGGCCTGATCACCGTCAAGGACATGGAAAAGGCCGTCGCCCATCCCCTGGCCTGCAAGGATGCGCAGGGCCGTCTGCGCGTGGCAGCCGCGACCACGGTCGGCGAGGGCGGCTTCGAACGCACCGAGCTTTTGATCGACGCCGGCGTGGACATCATCGTGGTGGATACCGCGCACGGCCACTCCTCACGCGTGCTCGACGCCGTCAACCGCATCAAGCGCCTCTCCAACGCCGTGCAGGTCATCGCCGGCAACATCGCGACGCAGGAAGGCGCGCAGGCGCTGATCGATGCCGGCGCGGACGCGATCAAGGTCGGCATCGGGCCGGGCTCGATCTGCACCACGCGCATCGTCGCCGGTGTCGGCGTGCCGCAATTGACCGCGATCATGGACGCGGTCGCCGCCGCCAAGAAGGCCGACATTCCGGTGATCGCCGACGGCGGCATCAAATATTCCGGCGATCTTGCCAAGGCGCTGGCCGCCGGCGCCGATATCGCCATGGTCGGCTCGCTGCTGGCCGGCACCGACGAGACGCCGGGCGAAGTGTTCCTGTGGCAGGGCCGTTCCTACAAGGCCTATCGCGGCATGGGTTCGGTCGGCGCGATGGCGCGCGGCTCGGCCGACCGCTATTTCCAGCAGGACATCAAGGACACGCTGAAGCTCGTGCCCGAAGGCATCGAGGGCCAGGTGCCCTACAAGGGGCCGGTCGGCAACGTCATGCATCAGCTCGCAGGCGGCCTGCGCGCCGCCATGGGCTATGTCGGGGCGCGCGATCTCGCCGAATTCCACGACAAGGCGCAATTCGTGCGCATCACTGGCGCAGGCTTGCGCGAAAGCCACGTCCACGACGTCACCATCACCCGCGAGAGCCCGAACTATCCGGGTGGGGTGTAAATATGGACTGAATGGGTTCGTTCACCTCTCCCTGGGGGTCCTGAGGGAGAGGTCGGATTGCATCTTTGGATACGATCCGGGTGAGGGGTTAAGCTCCATCGATAGACCGTAACCCCTCACCCCAGCCCTCTCCCAATGGGAGAGGGGGCAGACTTCCGTTGCGGTGGCTTCGCGGCTACATCTCCAATACGAAAACAAATCCGGAGGAAATCTTCATGGCCCAGGCCAGGCGTATTGTTCTTGCATCCCGTCCAATCGGCGAGCCCAAGGCGTCGGACTTCCGTCTCGAGGATTGCCCGCTGCCGACCCCCGGCGAAGGTGAGCTCCTGCTGCGCACGATCTGGCTGTCGCTCGATCCCTATATGCGCGGGCGCATGAGCGATGCGGCCTCCTATGCCGCGCCGGTGCCGATCGGCGGCGTGATGGAAGGCGGCACGGTGTGCGAGGTGATCGCCTCCAACCATCCGGGCTTTGCCAAGGGCGATATCGTGCTGGGCCGCGCCGGCTGGCAGACCCATGCGCTTTCCGACGGCAAAGGGCTGGCCAAGATCGATCCGAAGCTGGCGCCGGTCTCGACCGCGGTCGGCGTGCTCGGCATGCCCGGCATGACCGCCTATACCGGCCTGCTCGACATCGGCCAGCCGAAGGCAGGTGAGACCGTCGTGGTCGCGGCCGCGTCCGGCGCGGTCGGCTCCGCGGTCGGCCAAATCGCGAAGCTCAAGGGCGCCCGCGCCGTCGGCATCGCCGGCGGCAAGGACAAATGCGAGCATGTGGTGAAGGAACTCGGCTTCGATGCCTGCCTCGATCATCGCGATCCGGACTTGGCGGCGAAACTCAAGGACGCCTGCCCGAAGGGCATCGACGTCTATTTCGAGAATGTCGGCGGCGCGGTGTTCGAGGCGGTATTTCCGCAGCTCAACGCGTTTGCCCGCGTGCCGGTCTGCGGCCTGATCGCGCATTACAACGACACCAGCGCGGTCGCGCCGAAATGGGCCGCGGCGATGATGCGCAACGTGCTGACCAAGCGCCTGACCATCCGCGGCTTCATCGTCAGCGATTTCGCCGCGCGTCATGGCGACTTCCTGCGCGACATGTCGGGCTGGGTGCGCGAGGGCAAGGTCAAGTACAAGGAGTTCGTCACCGACGGGCTCGACAGCGCCCCCGACGCGTTCATCGGCCTGTTGAAGGGCGCCAATTTCGGCAAGCAGCTGGTGCGGGTCGGGCCGGACAAAACGTAAGCCAGCGGGTCGACCGCCGGCACGCTTTCAATGAATCCCTCGAGACGCGCAAAGCTAAGGTACCTTTGCCGGGCAGGGCATTTCATTCCGAACGCATACTTTTGACCGGCGCTGGGTCGCTGAAAGGCGACCCCTTATCCGTTGGGGCTTTGGTCCGCCAAGGTTACTGCCCAAAAAATATCGGATGTGGCGCGAGCGGCCGACATCTTGAGGTTTTCCATCAAAGCGGGCCATAGTAACTTTCCCCGGCTAAGGAGAAGGCGCGGTGGACATACTGAAGGGGCTTCGAAGGAAGCTAACCAAGCCGACCAATGAAATCGCCGCACACTTCCTTGTGTCGGCGATGGCTCTCATTGCGATTGCATTGATCGACCAACTTTTGTCGCTCCTTGGCCTTGGCATAAAACCGCTGCCCCTAATTAGAATCCCGTTCAATGAATGGATGTTCGGTCTTGACATAATCTCGGCGACAGCCGTCAATGTCGTCGGGACGATAAAAGCCGTTCTGGTGTTGTGGGAAGCATGAGCACCACAGAGAGAACACCCTATGATCCAATAGGCCTTAAGGGGCGCTTCAAGCGCGCGTTCCTTACGTTGGGCGTTCCCATTTTGCTCGCTGCGATTTTGCCGGTTGCCTATGCCATCGTCGGAGCTTGGGTGCTCTTTTTCGTCGTCATAGCGCTGGCCGACTGGCACACGGTCGTCAAACGCAACCGAATGCGAAGGCCTTCGTACAAACGGGGCAGGCCTGCAGGATTATTCGGGGGGCCGACCGAGAAGACGACCATTACGGAAACCCTGCTGGTTGTGGCTGTGGTTCTCGTCGGGCTTCCTTTGATCGTTGGACACGAATTTTCGCGGGCGGCACTAAGGCAATCGCGAACGGCGTGAGAACACAGAGCGACTAACCGTTTTCAAAACGGTGATTAACAGCCCCGGTAACCGATTTTAATCCGAGCAGAAAATTTTTGAGTGGCGACATATGCCAGCCTTGAGGATTGTTCCGCCAGCTTTGACATAGCAGCATCGGCAGCGCGTTCCTGATTCCTGATCCACCTCGTTAAGGTATTCTTGGACCTGATCCAACGAGCTATGGCCAGACACGGCCATTAACTCGACACCGGTTGCGCCAGCATGTGCCAATGCCCGCAGGGCGGCCTTGCTGAGGCCATTGGCGTAATTACGTGTCCTACCGTCATCACATAGGACAGGCTCTAAGCTCGCAGCAACGCACCAATCGGCAAACTTATTGCCGAAGGCAGCAGCGGAGGCGAAGGGCCGCCGTGTACTATAGGCCCGTACCAGTTTCGTACCAGCAACGGGGGAAAAGAACGAGAACAGACGGAAAAAGCCGACGTGTTTTCAACACAACGGTGCTGTCGGACCTTTCGGCAAGCAGCTGGTGCGGGTCGGGCCGGACAGGGCGTGAGAAATACCCAGCTCACCCGTTCATGTTTGGTCATTCCGGGATACAACTGCGGTCGGCACCTGCCGACCGCAGGCGCTGAGATGAAGCGGC
>Ga0307507_10008584_pt1 | contig 14037 bp, 18 predicted proteins | sample 7_EM_MG_FD_207223 | JGI IMG/M metagenome (GOLD analysis project Ga0307507, IMG submission 207223) | Populus trichocarpa ectomycorrhiza microbial communities from riparian zone in the Pacific Northwest, United States - 7_EM | ecosystem: Host-associated > Plants > Roots > Unclassified | place... | reverse complement strand
CTGCCCCATCCCAAAAGTGTTGTCGATGCATCGAGAAGTTGGCGGATAGATCGTTTCGTGTCCCGTGAGTCGGAACTCAAGCAAATGAGAACAATAGTGTGTAGGGGATATGGAAAGAGGACAAAACGCAGGCGGTATCTGGATACCGCCCGCGTTTTGAGAGAGCGTTGGAGGGTAACGGTTGCTCTCCAACACTCAACGTTCTCTTTCACGCTTACGTGTGACGTTGCATGTGACTTCCGCATTTGTACATAAGCTTATGTCTATATATGTACATAAGCCACCTCCAGACACCGCACATGAGCCTATACGGTATAGCAAATCCCTGTATCAATCTAATCTAATCTAACCGAAATCTAACCAGAGCAAATCGCAGGTGAACAGGCCAACCAAAGCACGTCGATCCAGGCAGAAATCCAGTGCGACCGCATATCGAGCGGAATTGAGCAAAATCGACATCGAAAGGAACCACTTCAAGCCTTTGGCACTTGCGCTAAGTTCAAAAAAAGACAAGGTGCGGCTCACCAGAAAAATTTCATCGACACAATTCCGAGCGAACGACTACGCCTAATTCAGGAAATAAGATAAAGAGCAAAAAAAAAGACAACTTACTATAGCGCAGCTTCCACAATGTTGCACGCAAGACTCAGAGGCCGAGAAATTCTATCCTAGAATGCCATTGAGCCATCCCTGATCAAAACCGGCCGGTATACCTGCAGCAGCGCTCTTTGTCATTTATTAACACTGGCTGGAGAAACCAAGGAGAAACACACCTTAAAAAAGGTCGTTTGCAGCTGAAATACAGTATAGCCGTCATACAGATACATAAGCACAGTGTGTTGAAGTTATCGGTGCGATAGCAAGAGTTACGGAAAAACCGACATACAGTTGATAGGCGCCCAAACGTCGTCCAAGTCTGGAAGTCGGTATTAAGACGTTACTGCAGGTGAAACTGCAAATTGTCCTTGAAAGTTAAACATAAAATGACGTATATACAAGAATAACATCATGGAGGGTATGCCGCCTGCCAAAATATGCCCGCAATGAAAGGGGGAGAGAGATGGTTGAAGTTGCCAGTGGGTGCCAGACTCGGAAACGCGAGTTTGGTTTGGGGTTACGTCCTCAAAGCTTTCGCAACTTGCCACGAAATGGTATGAATGCATAACTATGACAAAATGCTTTACGCTGTCTGGAGAACGGTTACGCATTAACCCTCCAAAATAGTAACTTTGCATCTAGGACGTTAAGAAAGTAGTCAGAGGCAACATATGAATGAGGGATATCGGAATCATCAGAATCCGCCTTCAGTTGCATAATCACCCCCGCGGCTCCGCTCATGTGCAAGACACGAGCCACAGCAAGTTGAACATTGCAGAGTAGTGGAAGCGGTCCTCCTCCAAGCCTCTCCCCCTGGGTACCACCCCCGAAGTGGATTTCGTCACCGTCTCGCAAATTAATCCCTGCCGGACCTTCGTCTGGTTCATGAGGAACCCTCCAGAAGATGTATTTCACCTGAACTCACGAGTTAAAATGCATCACAGGCGGGGAGGTTCAAGCACATACATTTTCACATTCTTCTTCTCGAGCTTCAATTCCCCATCGCAAATTATCATACCACCAGTGTGCATCGCCTTGAAAATTCGCAACATTTCCAATACTATTCAGATGGTTGAAGACAAGGTCACTCGCCTGCTCGCCGGCAAACATAGCAAGACATTTTAAGGTGTCCGGCTGGAGAGCGTGTTGCCATGAATCGAGTTGGGGATTATATGAGACAGAACAGGGTCGTATTTGGTGTCGGTGGGAAGCACATTGAACTTCACGCCCGTCATCACACATCGTGAACCATCACGCTTGTAAGCCTGTACCCCAATACCATCAGAGCTGTGGGAGATAAAACCATGTTAAAGCGTACCAAACGTTTGAGGGCTTCTTGCTTTCGCTTTCCGAACCCCCCCTGCTTAGCCAACTCGAGCAGTTCGTCCGTCTCCAGCGATATGATATCAGTGACTGAATATGGCGTGCCGGCTGCTGATTTAGGTCCTCCTGGGTTTAGAACTACAATGAAATCAGTCATGAGGTGTCCATCGGAAAATCACCGGATGCGCACATGCAACGGCGAGATGTGTAAAGTACTCAGCTGCCATCTTGAATAAAGGCTCTATGTCAATGTCTTCCCTGTCCACCCCCGCAAACAGTATTGCCGACGCCTGACCCGGCGGAACAGAGGTGACGTTTTCAACTGTACATAGGAATCAGGCCTTGACGTTCTGAAGTAAAAGAATGCGACGCACGATTATCCTTAAGCCTGTTATCGCAGTTTCCAACAGTTTCCCAAAACTGACATAGAACTGTACCACGGAGGCTCTGAGACTCCTTGATCAACCAATACAGAAAATCTGCAGATACGGCTTCGAATTTGCCGGTTTGGTTGCCACTCTGTTGGAGGCGCCGTAGGCTACGCCAATTCCAGGACTTCGCATCATCCAAAACTTCGAGAGCAAACGCTTCCATATGTGCGCGACAGTAGGTACCGATAATTCAGAACTGGCGGTAACAGCTGGTGACAGAACGAAGACAAACTGAGCCAACGTACAATGTGCCACACGCCACTGTCATGGTCATGTGATGCCAAGAAAAATAATAGAAATATATCATATGTAGCTACGAAAAACATGAGCAAAAAAAGTCCATGAACATAAAATTAAGACTGCCCACTGGCCCTTCGCGAACACTGCGCCTGTCTATCATCCCCACCACCACCGCCCTGTCTACCCCTCCGACTTCTCCTCTGCGCCTTCTTACCTCCACCCTCTCCCGCTCACGTTCACTCCTAAACCCCTCCCGGGCCAGCGCCTCCACCTCCTTGTTCGCCCTCTCCTCCTTCTTACTCCACCATTCCAAAAAGTCCGCTTCTTCCCTCAACGACCCCTCCTCCTCCTGAATATCTCGTAAACACCGCTTATCCTTCACAGGCCCACCCTGTGCCTGAGAATGCTGGATAACGACGAAGGATATGGTGGATGTTGTCGTTGGTATAGCGACGGGTTGGACGGGGGGGAGCGTCCATGCTTTCGTACTATTACCGTTTTCGCTGATCTCTTGCTTAGCCTTTTGTTTTGAAGATGATCAAAAGATGATGATGAAGGGGACACTACGAGAACCGGAGATTGACTTGGATGCCGGGGACTGTCAGGTCGGCGTGATCATAGGTCCAAGACGCATACTGTGTACGTCCCAGGGACAACTAGCATCCGTTAAGAAACTAAATCGTCCTCTAACATATCACAGCAGAATGAGACCACATCCTCCTGCGGCAAAAAAATAACCCTAACGTTGGCAGATGACCGTTGAACGAGTACATCCTTAATCATCATCCAAACACAGGCGACACAACTCACAAATTAAACCATCCCCCAGCACAAAAAACGCCATCTGAATAGCATCCGTTGCGAATTCTACGAAATTGAGCCTGACCTCATTTAAAAAATAAATCACGTACCGGGTCCAGCCGACCTCGCCAGAGACGCAGCTACTTACTATCATTCACCTCCTGAAGACTTTCTTCTGATCTGCGTATCCACACGACCTGGGTGTCTAGAGGCTGGATGAGGAGACGGCCAAGGAGTTCCGTTCGTTGCATATGGAGATTCATAAGACGTTTGAGATATATCATCTGTGATATCATATAACAACAAGAAAAGGAGATGTGCCGACGTGCCGACGTGCTCGTTGCAAGATCATCAAGGCCATGATGTGCAGCGAGAGTATACAGCATAAATGGCTTCTCTAAACGCATATGACAGAAGGAGGGCGTGGATATGCGTTGAATGCAAAATATGCGCCTTCAGGATAACATAGTACGCCGTCATCCGATCTATCGCCTTTTCCAGGTCGTTGAATGATGGTGAATGCCCTCCACAGCACATCATACGAAACGCACAGGATGATGGTCAGAACGTTCGAATTGTCGGGATGTCGATTACTTCGTCAAGGTGACTGCGAGCTGCATAGGAAATGCTGTGCTAGAGGCACTCGCCAAATCGTCTGAGTTGACGTAGAACAGAAGAGAGCCCATCGATCGAAAGACGACATCAGAATCAGAGCTTGTGTAAGAACTGAGATATAATGTCAAAGAAACCGAGATGGTCTTGCTTGGAGCGAAGATGTCCAAACTTGGCGTCAAAGGGGGAACAAATAGACTTAGGGAGCCATAGAGAATGTTTTTCGAGGGAAAGTTATCCGTGGACATACCATTGATCAACAGGAGGAGAGTCGGAGAGTTGTGGGTGGCTTGGGGATTGGAGCGTTGGCGGTTGTATTTGGGGTTTAATACAGAATGGAGACCCCGACATGCATTGATGAAAGCCCCACACCGGAAAGGTTCGCCTAGACCACGGCAAAATCCATTTGATTGTCCAGTCCAGATCCGCGCCAAGGATAGATTATAGACACCTAAGACGACTTTGAGTGGTAAGGCTCGAGACCTTGACGCTGTATCGGAGGACACCTCGAAAAGCCATGCAGTTGAAGGTGCCTGAAGGAAGTAGAGTAATGGTCGTTCGTTTTTTCAACGATTTACCATTTTGACAGCAGTGAATTTTGTTGTGGGGACTTTGGTAGGCATCACTTCTGTCATAGATACAACCAATTCAGCAGGTGGAGTAGTAAATCGTAGAGAGCTTCTCATCTCAGGCTTCGACTTGAAAGTTGACATGTGACGAATCTAAATATGTTGTAATTATGCAGCGTACATAGGACGATAGATGGGAACAGACCTCTCTCATCGACTGCGAACGTAAGCTCGATATCTTCTCTTCCGAATCCAAGATAGGAAATATTCCACAAGATCGAAATCAAGGGCTGTTGTGTACTGTTATTTGCGCGATGTTGACTTTTCTTTTCGCACCCATATGACCATATCCATGGCGGAATCATAGACTCGAAACCAGTCGCCTCGAGCGGAATCAAGTGAAGAAAACCATTGCCAATGGTGCGTGTCATACCATGCCCTATTTCTTACCAGGTTTATTCAATTACTTGCCCAGCACCAGTCTTCCCTTTTGACTCTGTGCGGATTTAGTGCCCTGAGTGAGTGCTAATAGGTGCCACGAACCTACTGTCATGGATCCAGAGCCGCGGTTTTTGAAAAATTTAGACCGGATCCCCAGAGATGCGCATTCTTTGTGGAGCAATAATCAACGATGAAGGAAAGGAGGACTATTTACTCCTATTTGGTTTCGAGGAATTCGTCGATCTCGGATGCTCAACAAAAGATGTTTACCAACAACCTCGTATAATTTGCAAGACCTACAGGCTTCAAGGAAGTCCTCGCCCTCGGCGAAATCCAGAAAAGTCCTTTCACAGGCAACGTGGGCGTCGGGGGGGATATAAGAACCATTGAAGTCGAGGAGTTGTTTAGGAAAGACGCGGGGTGGTGGATGAGGTAAGGTTAGTTCTCTCACAATGAAATGCTGCGACGCGGCTTACTTTGAGCTCTTGGATGTCCAATTTTGACCTTCAACAGCTCACCAATATCTCCCTTGATCATGTAATCAGGTAACAAAACCACCAGGCGACTGAACGAGTAGCTGGAGGGTTGAACAAGGTCAGAAGCAGTCCTCGGCCCAGACACGTCTCAAGGACGACGAAGAGCTTTACACCCCAGGCCGCAGAAGAATGACGGAGCAGGGAGTTGGTGGCGCTGGGTTATGACGGTACAACTGTGAGTTAGAGGAATTGGGGGTTGTAGTGGAAAGGTTGGTCCCTTTGTCTACAGGCATTTATATGATTCAGACACGCCTCACCTTCGTCAACATCTAGCTTCCGTATGATCTATGACGTCGCGTCACTCCCAGTGCCCCACTCAGGCCCACGATGAACGCGACGACGGAACGGGAAGCTGGATTTAGACGTTCGTAATCCTCGATTCGTACACTTTGGAGTTAACATCCCTCTTTATCGCAGAAGCGATGAACCAGTCATCAACAACATTCTGCAGATGTCGCTCAGTCCTCAACTCAAACCTACCTCAGCGACGACGAGGGTCTTTACTTGAACGATGAGACTTTACAATGGATGCGAGGGAAATCACGAACTTGTGAGGAAGAGTAACGAGGAGCTGGGAGTGAGCGGAGCCGGGTAATGATGGTGAGAGGATGATCGAGGGGATCACTGTGGAAAGATTAGTACTTAACCCTCTTGCGCCATTTGGTGACATTTGGCCTTTTAGACGTCTAGCTTCCCAACAACCCAATATTCAGTCCGTTCTCACTGTCCCCCTTGAAAGCTTAAACCCTCATTGAAATGAGGAGCCGGTTTGTGATTAGCTCCGACTTTCTGTAGATGAAGGCAAGTCCTCAGGCTCAAACCGAGCTCAACGATGACGACGAACTTCGCATTCACGGAAGTTGCAATGGGTCGTAAATGATCTAGGGACGTTGCTGTTACCCGTGTTCAATGTCGGGGGCCGCCTTCTTTTTCTCTCTGTCAGTGATTCTGTTTTGCCTGTATTGTTTCGGGCGGGGTACCCAGACCTGAACGTTGGAATGTTCTCCCTTCTCAACTTTGCCTCTCTTTGCTTTTTCCGCGCCCTTGGTAAATGTGGTGGTTGGAACGCAAGTACGCTACCTGACTAACGTCTGTCCATAGTAAGGTTACCTATGCCTGAACGTCGGAATGTTCTCCGTTCTCCTTTTTCTTCTCTTTGAATTACCGCGCCGTTGATAACGTAGTGGCTAGCAAATACGCTATTGACTAACGTCACCCTTGCCAAAGCCAAAATCTTGTTACACATAACACGTCCTTTCATACAAAAACTTATTCTGCCTAAATTTCAATTTCATCATCTGTGCGATCAAAAACGAGAGTGGGCAGCCTTTCATTTAGGCTGCACTCTTCCTGGAACGGAAGATAATATGCTTCCCGAAGGTTGAGAATGAGATGACAGCCTAAAAGTCTCGAGAATAAGTGAGTGAACGCAGCTGCGACCGGCGTGGCAGACCACTGCAGAATAATAATAATGAAATTTGAGGACCAAGTCAACGTCCAAACTCTTACCATCGGCTTTGACCGGCCCAACACATTGGAGACCCCTACTATGAAAGCACTTCATGAAAAGAAGTGAGCAGTATTCCTGGGTAAAATTGTTACTTACATGATAGGATACAGTATGCTGTCACGCAGCAAAATAGAACGTAGTGATTGTCTTCCGAATTTTGAGGGAAGCAATCTTGATTCCTTGAGGTATATTATTCCAGCTTGTATTCCAAGCACGAGGATCAAGAGCTCGTAACAAAATGTCGGAATCCAGGACACAAAATACCAATTTGTGGGATGTGATATGCATATGTGGACACTGTAAAAATTGAGGGATGATAATGGTCAAATCACTTTTGGGCTATGAAGAACTGCTCACTAATGATGAGGCGCAAGTATAACAAGTCAATTACTAGCATTGAGAGCATTTCAGCAGTAAACGCGACAGCCACCAAAATTACAATCTTTCTTGAGTAATCGTACATGCAACAGATTCGGTATTGCATGATAGCTGGATGGGAGAAAGTCAGTACGCAGTCGAGGTATAGTTCTTGAAACGAACCTTGCATTGACCAGAGCATGATGTGACATCCCCATTGTGCCACTTTGAATGCAGGACTACCTAAAAAAGTGTTTGTTACTAGGACCATCACACTGGGTTGAAAGGATAAATTATACTTACATCTAGACCAATGATCAATTGAGCCAAACCAAGTTAATACAGTTGCAGAGGAAAAACTCACTTCTGATTTCAGATATTACGGAAAACAGTTGGTTTATCAGGGGAATAAAGGAGCAAAAAAATATGAACGAACCCCATTTTTTTCCTCGGACGAATGTTTGAGCACTAGTTCTTTAAACAAAATGAATTAGTTTAACAATTTTCTCAGCAAACATCCTCCATACTGCTTGTCAGATATCTGGGCACTGCACGTGAACAGTAGTAGTGACAACTGTAGAATTCTATGCGCACAAGGCAAGCACTTCACCAAAATATCGATTCTGGAAGCCTAGTCGTTAACAAGATCATTTCAAGGCATAAAAATATACGAAGGACGCACAATTATGAAGAGGACAGTCACAATGGTCCACTTTTTCTTCTACAATCACGATTAATGTCGACATTTGTGCGTGGGATATAGTGTTATTGCTGTACCCATACAAGTTCGACCTGGTTTGACGGATTGAGATTTCATCAGTAATCTGGACATCATAACCACAGTCCTCACTTCTAAGTTCCAGGTAGTGACTTGCAGCCCCGATGACGTGAGCGGTCGTAAGTAGGAAAAAATCAGAATAACTGACAGTGATCATATAAAACTGCCACAGTAACGGCGACTAAGTAGGATATACAGTGAGCATTAGGAACGACATATATGTGATGAATTTACGCACCTTGTACGTATGCTACAGCTTGGATGTGATGTAGGAGTTCGACTGGATTGGATTTCAGAAGTGCGTCCATTCTGGGGCAAAGCTGAAGGAGAATGAATAGGGAAATGAAAGTCTCCCACCGGTCTTTGAGAAGGATCCTTCCAAGCTATTTAACGGTTTCTGAACCTTTCACAAGTCTGTATTAGAAGCTTCTTTTTGGCACCCAAATTTTTGGCCAATCTGGTCCGTTTTCTGAAATCTATCCCCAGCAAATATGTCCGGGGTCCTGGTTAAGACCCGCAAAATCTGAATGTCGTTGATGGCAGAACCTAAAAATCGATTGGGCTTAGTTGGATACACGCATAAGGTTCAAGAGTCGGAAGTGATAATTGCCTACAACTTCGGAACGGAGTGACACAGGACGATCACAGGTTGAGAACGATCGTGTGACTCCGCATTCAGCTACTTGCACGACCTAATCTTCGTCCAATGGCCGTTACAGCCATTTTGAGAACGATACGCTTCGAGTCTTTGCAATAGTTGCATGTGGAATGGGATGCCATTGCGGAATTCGGGCCGGTGGCTTACCCGTGGCTGTGCTGTGGCGACAGCATGCTTTTCGATCGTCAGTGAACACTAGAAGTAAGATGCACGAAAGGTTGAAAAAAGCTCAAAAGCATCCACAATGTGTATAGTTGCTTCCCATCTATACTTCTAGGAGAATGAGACTTAATATCATGTATATAGCTTGAGATTTTGTTAGGAATGCTCGCGCCTTTTTGTAGTCCAAGTAAACTGGGAATTGACAGGTGGCTGGTCACGGAGAAATCTGATAGCATGCGAGGAATCTGCTGATGCCCGGGTGAGAGCATGATATCCAGTCATCTGGACTCAATCCGGAGGTGTGTCCCACCCGAGAAAGTTGCGATAAAGAGGTCAGATCTGAAAGTAGAGCGCTGCCAAAAGGGAAACCCGAAAATGAATCATGTGGAAGGAGGGTGAGATGTGACCTCTTGACGGCTGCTAGCAGGGATACCGTGTATCGATCTCATGATTCATCTCGCGGTAAAATTTCATGAGAAGAAGACGGGTAGAAGAAGGCGGACAATTTGACGTTGTCCAGTATTTCCCCATTTCTCTATCAGAGACGGGATTTCCTAAGAATATAATTTCTATCGTTCGAAAAACCTCATTTGATTTTTTGTCACAACGACTAGATACGGCTGACATTTATCTTGACATGAATGAAAAACGTGTCATAGGAAGTCGCTACAATAGAGAATGTCCCTTGTTCATGAAAAGTTCTGCATCCTCCAGACCGCAAATATTCCTTCCCATTGAGGTTTATTTGAAAAAACCCTCAACGGGAAGGAATTCCTCAGGGAAGCCTCGTGCACTCCGTAGGGATCGCGAAAACTCCAAGTCTTAAACCTTTAGCCTGTGGGCGACAACTCGTGACAATAACATGACTCAATTTCCATGCAGATGGGAATTCGGATAATTTCCTCGTGGGTTCGCCACAGACCAATAAACCGCTGACAGTCTATTACAGATGTTCGTTCGATTCGCAGTGCCCAACTTGCAAGATGTCCACCTCCTTGACCTAGCTGCTGTCTGTGACGCGATCTAAAAAATGCAGCCCTTTTGCACTGGAACTTATTCGTTAACCGAAAAAGCTTGATGTCTTTTTTATCCGCACAGATGACGGAAGCGCTGAGTGAACATCATCCCGCCGCCAGTCCCCATCCTAATATTTTAATGACACCTTCATAAGTTGGTTAGCCTTCGCCGACGTGGACGATACCAAGCCAGCGGGTTTGGGTGTGGACAATAAAAACATTCTGAATGATACATATCGCAAAGCTTGGAAGATGGACAATGACAACTTTTCGACCCGCCTCGCTGTTGAGAGTGCGGGAATCATGGATCTGGTTGTGCCAATCTCGTGCATCCTCAGGGAGATGCGCGGCGGAAGATTAGGCCGGATATAAATTGGGTTCTATGGTGAATGTGTTCAATGATGCTCGTTTAAAAAATTGAGAAAATTTACAATTGCATCCAAATGTCCTGGATCGTTCTTCAAAGCGCACAAAGACACCCCCTGCGGTTAGAACATGTTCGGTTCTCTTGTCGTCGTTGTCCCTAGTTGTCATGACGGCGAAGCTCTTCAACTTCGTCACCGGGGCGAGAAGTGGAACTTTGATTCCGCAGCCATAACTTAGATTTAACGCATCCCTTCCATTGCCTACATCGCATTGACAGTGACGTCGAACATGAAGTTTCCGGTGGAGTGTTGATGGTCTACCGCGTCGCCCTGACTTACAACCTCTAGTTTGACGGTTGACCATCCCACTGCATCCCCGCCTTCCTATTAGCTGAGAGCCCAGCTCAAAGTCATTTATGGGAGCATTCGCGTGCGGGCCCCTGGGTCCGTTATGCGATTGAATCTGATTTCAGAATACGAGGAAGAACTGCACAAAGACAAGGTTTAAATCATGTTCGACGACGTGATGATCATGAGATCGATCTTGTGGAGGCCTTGTCTTGGAATGATGTAGGCGGTGAGCTGATTTGTGATGCGGATGACGACGGTGAGTACAAGGATTGGAAAGGGAACGTCATCGAAACCACAAAAGCAGTGAGGAGAACACCGATTACGACATTCTCCAGCGTCAAGTCGTCTTACGTTCATTACGGAGACGAGGCGTGTATTGAGTACAGTCACGGGGGATGTTTGTCTTATAGTGCAGGTTCGCTCTTTTGATGAGAGAAAAGAGACTGTCGAAAGGGCTGGAAAGGCGGGATTTTGGGAGGGTTCTTGCTGGAAGAGGACGTTTCCTTGACCATGGAGTATATAAGTTGGCTTTATGAAGGATGTCAACAGGGAATTCTATGTATTGCTTCGATTAAAGGATGGCCGCGACATGGGGGGAAATCGGAAGGCGAAGTCGAACCTCTTTTAACGCGTCTGTTTCTTTCTTGGTGACTCTATCTCCGATTCTTGTATCGAAGTTGTGGAGGTGAAGAGTAATTTCAATCCTTGTGAAGTCGCAACGTAGCCATCTGGTGAATTTTACCGTTTACGTCGTCCCCCACGAGCATTGGAAAGCTGGGCAACTCGGGGTTAGAAAGGCCGCACCATCTACATCACCGCCTTTGATAATTTCTAGGCAAGAATATAGCAGGCGCAACGAAACGAATGCCGTCAACAGCAAAAGGGAATGATATACCTCAACGATGATCTTGACGTCGAGGGCGATTGGGAAGGTCGTTTTCTGCGTAGGACCTGTCGACCAGCGAGCTGTCGCGAGCATCCACGCGGGCATTTTTACTCACTGGCACCTTCTCCACCCACTCCATAATGCGATTCAACTCCTTACGACCTCCATGGAGCTCTCCCATTCTGTCAAAGAAGCATTGAGCTGTTTTCGTCGAGCAGGTGTTGGACGTTGAACGTTGAACTGTTCTTGATCGTGCGAAACAACAGCGGATCTTCAAGTTCCTCTTACGTAACCCCATGGGTGGACATGGCGTCTCATCTGACAATTGAACCACCAACCTTCGGAGGAATGCGAGACTTGAGCTTGAGCTCATGTTACCCTCCCACCACACCTCGCGTTCCGTTGATTTCTCCTTCTACGGACGACGGCCCCTCGTACGCTGGCTCGCGTTGGGCGTTATATTACTGTCCGCATTCGCGTTGGTCTCTAGGCGTCCGTGGTTCCCCCCGCCGCCACTTTTTGAGCATGAGGGTGGTCTTGGAAATGGACAGGAACAGGGATATGAACATGGCGGGTACCCACATACGAGGACGAAGGGCTCGCCTGAACAAGATGCTACGATGGGAGTGACCACGTCGACAACCACGGCATACGCGACACCATCCTCAACCCCAACCTCAAACGGACCCATTGACTGGGGAAAGAGAAGGGATGAAGTAAGGGCGGGGTTCGTGCATGCTATGAAGGGATATAAGACGCATGCTTTCCCGCATGATGAGCTGTTGGCTGTTTCGGGGGGTTTTTCGGATAAGTACGTTTTTGCGATGTGCCTTCCTTGCCACCTAATGCAACAGAAATAGATTCAACGGATGGGGCGTAACGCTCCTCGACTCGCTCGATACGATGTACATAATGGGGCTCCACGACGATTTCGAAGACGCCCTTGGGTTTGTGGGGAATCTTACTTTCTCTATGCCGTCCGTATGTCCTTCCCACTTTCTCTCTTTGCCCCTCCTTCTTCTCCCCTTCCCCGTCTTCTTTCCTCCTTCCCTTTTCATCGCCCCCCACCCTCCTTCCTCTCACTTCTTGCACGTACCTGACCTCAAACTCAACCACCCCCGTCCCCAGCCAACCTCCTACGCCCACTTCTTCGAAACAGTCATCCGCTACCTCGGCGGCCTCCTCTCCGCACATGCACTCTCCTCCTCTCCGATCCTCCGCTCAAAAGCTGATGATCTTGGGAGGCTTCTCTTGCCTGCGTTTAATACCTCTTTGGGGTTGCCTTTGTTTGGTGTTAATACAGATACGTGAGTGGGCTTGTTGTATCCTTTTTGTTTTCTTTTATCCTCTGTTTCGCGTGATGGTCGAGGTATTCGCCCAAATTCCACCCATAAAGTGTCTGTGTCCGTTCTCATCGCGGTTGAGACTAAGTTTACTCGACTCCTCCATTATCGTTCATCCACCTTGGTTTTTTTCCTGTTTTTCATACCCTCTTCCCTTGATTGATTCATTTTTTCCCCTCCCCACCTTTTCATGACCCTCGTCATTTTGCGGACGCGCTGGTGATTCTTACCCACGTTGGCGTTGGGGGTCGGGTCCTGCGTTGGGCAACGTAGAAGGACCTAGCGTTGACCTACGTAGAACGAATCTCGCGTCGGGTTGCACTCAATCCGGTCTTTCTCAGCCCTTGTGCTATGTTCAAGTTGTCGAACCTTGTGTTTGGTTATGCAGTCGAACCTCGCATCGGGCTACACTCTGACTCTAGACAACGGTTGAAAGCCGTCCATCGCTCATGATCAGTCCCTACATCGTTTGGACGCAACTTTTGGGTGTCCTTGTCATCTCCATCTTCTCCGACCCCACCTCAGCGGCGTTTTGGTTCTTCCTCCACCTTCATTTTATTCAAGCTTTGTTTTCTTTAATCATGTTGGATCCCCTGAATTTTGCGCGAGGCCTTACCGGATGTTGAATGGAAAGACTCACTGTTCTCCTGTCTTTGCTTGTTGGTTGCGTGATACACGGGTACCAAGTTGATTTTTGATCCACACACACCCCTGACCTCTTCACCTCTTCATCTTCGTCTTGATGGATGATGGCTTTTTCGATTTCGCTCTCGCAGGGGTGGATTGGTCCAATTCGCGGACTTGGGTTTGTTAATGATGGTTTTCCCTTTCCCACCTGTTACGTTGGGGTTTGCTGGAGCGTCTGGGGTGGGCCACCATCTAATGTCTGTCTTTCACCTTCTTAGTCATTCTCGACGTGTTTTGGCAGTTGATTATAGCTTTTCTTTTGATCGTCTCGCACTTTCTTCACCAATGCTTCTATCTTCCCCCTCGCTTCCTGTCGTACCTCGGTATTCTGACTCGCTGTTAATTCGCAGGGGAGCCACAAGGTGGGGTAATCT
>Ga0307507_10008583_pt1 | contig 14038 bp, 12 predicted proteins | sample 7_EM_MG_FD_207223 | JGI IMG/M metagenome (GOLD analysis project Ga0307507, IMG submission 207223) | Populus trichocarpa ectomycorrhiza microbial communities from riparian zone in the Pacific Northwest, United States - 7_EM | ecosystem: Host-associated > Plants > Roots > Unclassified | place... | reverse complement strand
AGGTCGAGCCGGTCGAGCACTGCATGATCGCGGCGCCCGGCGTCAGCGAACTGGGCATCGAGGAGCGCGACTGGTCCGGCATGGCGTCGGTCGAGGCGATCGCGGCGACGGGTTCCCAGGACCGCATGGTCATCCTGGAGCCCCGCCCCGGCGCTCGCCTGCCCCTGGTCGAACTCGAACGCCCCGTCTCGGTCATGCGCGTCGAGGAGCACGACGGCGGCATCCACCGGGTCCACGGCCGCGCGTTCGTGCGCGAGCGGGCCGACGGCCGTACGTACCGTGTCGGCAGCGGCGGCTTCTGGCAGGTCCACCCGATGGCCGCGGACACCCTCGTCAAGGCGGTCATGCAGGGCCTGCTGCCGCGCAAGGGCGACATGGCGCTCGACCTGTACTGCGGCGTCGGCCTCTTCGCCGGCGCCCTCGCCGACCGCCTCGGCGACAAGGGCGCGGTCCTCGGCATCGAGTCCGGCAAGCGCGCGGTCGAGGACGCCCGGCACAACCTGGCTGGGTTCGAGCGGGTGCGGATCGAGCAGGGCAAGGTCGAGAGCGTGCTTCCGCGGACGGGGATCAGCGAGGTTGATCTGATCGTTCTGGATCCGCCGCGCGCTGGGGCCGGGAAGAAGACGGTGGAGCATCTGTCGTCCCTCGGGGCGCGGAAGATCGCTTATGTGGCTTGCGATCCGGCTGCGTTGGCTCGGGACTTGGCGTATTTCCGGGATGGGGGGTATCGGGTGCGGACGTTGAGGGCGTTCGATCTGTTTCCGATGACTCATCATGTGGAGTGCGTCGCGATTCTGGAGCCGGTGGCCAAGCTGTCCTGACCTGCGGTTTTGTCGTGCTGCGTCGCTGGTCAGGCGATCTGATACGTAGTCCATCCGCATCTGGTGGTGACCGCGCTACGGGGGCTGTCCGGGAGTTGCAGTGGTCAGGGCCTGCTACACCTTGCCGAACAGCCGGCTTCCTGGCGTGTCAGTGTCGTCGTCGAGGAAGAATCCCCTGACCACAGCCAGGATCTCGTCAGTGGAGAGCTGGCCGTCACCGTTCGTGTCGGCCTTGTCGAATTCCGCGGTCACGTCGACCTCAGCGGCGCCGTACATGCTCATGAGCCGACCGAACTCGGCATGGGAGAGCACTCCGTCGCCATCGGTGTCCGCGAGGCGGACGACGGCATCGAGATGCGGGCGGTAAACCCGGTCGAAGGAGCTGTCGCTCATCAGACCGCCCGCGAATGCGGCGAGGTACTCCTGTTCGCTGACTCGTCCATCGCCGTCGGTGTCCATGGGAACGAGGAACTGCTGCCAGAACTCGCGGTAGGTGTCCATGACCGCACGGCTCCTGGGAGCGTCGGGCGACAGCGCGAAACCTTCCACCAACTGGCGGGCAGTGGCTTCGAAATCGTCCCAGGTCAAGTACCCGTCCTGGTCGGTGTCCCGGAGACGGAACCGCTTGCGGAGTTTGCGCTCGCGTGCGGCGCTGATGGCCATGAGGACCTCCCGTGTGAACGCCTTGGGCGCCATTCGGATCAAGATGGTGTGGGGGTCCCCGCTACCTGAAGTGGGCAACCAATGATCACTGGTATGGATGAAGTACCGCACCGGGCCCGACAGGTCGGAAGCACGATGCTGCCGTTGCGCGGCGCTCCAGGGGCTCGGGATCTGGGTGCGCTCCTCGGTGTACCCGGACGGGTCTTCCGCTCCAGCGCGCTGGTCTCCCTCACCGACGGCGACCTTCGGTTCCTCGACGCGCACCGGCTGGCCACGGTCATTGATCTGCGTTCCGACGAGGAGCGGCAGGCGCTGGGCGCGGACCGCCTGCGGACCGGAGCACAGGGCATCCACCTGGTGGAACTCCCGGTTTATGACCCTTCACTGGCTGCCTTCGCGATCCTGGGGCCGCCGGATGGACACCCGGGTGGGGTTCGGCCGGCACAGCTGATTGCCCGGAGTGGAGCGGAGCGCGCGATGACCGACCTGTATCGCGCCTTTGTCGCTCGTCCCGTGCTGCGTCGCGCCTTCGGCAAGAGCGTCCGGTTGCTGGCCGACCCCGCGAGGCAGCCGCTGATGTTCCACTGCACGGCCGGCAAGGACCGCACCGGCTGGCTGGCCGCGATGGTGCTGACGGCTTTGGGGCTGTCGCGTGAGGAGGTGCTCGGGGACTATCTGAAGAGCAATGACTGCATGGGGTCGCACGTGAGGGCGGCACTGGAGAGTCTTGCCACACGGCACGGTATTCGGGACAGCGCCCTGCTACGCCCGCTCACCGAGGCGCGCCCGGAATACCTGGAGGCCGCTTTCACTCAGGTTGACGTGCAGTTCGGGTCCTTTGCCGGGTTCCTCTCGGAAGGCCTGGGCCTCGGCCCCCGGACCCTGCGTCGGCTGCGCGCGAGTGTGGAGGCGGGTGGTGGAGAGCCTGCGTGAGTCATGAGTTCGGCCTGGTCGGGGGCCTTCGCCCCGGCCTTTCCCCGCTGTCAGGCAGGCCCGCACCGCCGACCTTTCCACACCTCCACCGGCTGCGGTTGCGGTTATTGCGCATTCGAGCCGATGGCGTGGGGTGGCTGGAGTCGGCGGGAATCGTCATGATGGCGGCATGGCGCATGTGGGGGCGGATGTGCGAACTCGGTCCGTGCGGGAGCCGGACATGGAGACGATCGTGCGGATGGTGCACGACCTGGCCGCGTACGAGAAGTCGGGCGACGAGTGCCGGTTGGCGGTCGATCAGCTGCGGCAGGCACTGTTCGGGGAGCGCCCCGCGCTGTTCGGGCATGTCGCAGAGGCTGAGGGCCGGGTGGTCGGGTTCGTGTTGTGGTTCCTGAACTTCTCCACCTGGACCGGAACGCACGGCGTCTACGGGGAGGACATGTACGTCGAACCGGAATTCCGCCGTCATGGTGTGGGCCGGGCACTGTTCGAGGCCATGGCCCGGGAATGCGTCCAACACGGCTACCAGCGGCTGGAGTTCTGGACTCTGGACTGGAACACCGGGACCATCGCCTTCACCGCGTCGCTGGGCGCCAAGCCGATGGACGAGTGGACGGTGTACCGGATCAGCGGGCCCGAACTGACCGCACTGGGTGGCTCGCCGGCGGGCGAGCCCTGACGGCCCGATGAGCCGTGTCCCCGCCGTCCGGCCGCCGTACCGTGTGCTTCAGGTCGGTTGCGGACCCACCGGGACCAGTGTGCTGCGCGGGCTGGTGTCCCGGCTGGACACGGTCGGGACCCGGCTGGAGTACGAGGTGGCCGATCCGGCGGTCATGGGTCCGGGGCTCGCGTTCTCGACCCCGTGCGACCTGCATCTGCTGAACGTGCGGGCGGACCGGATGAGTCTGCACCCGCAGGACAAGCGTGAGTTCGCCCACTGGCGGCAGCGGAACGGGGCCGGGCACGGGATCCCTTCGGCGGGGGACGACTATCCGCCGAGGCGGCTGTTCGGCGCGTACGCGCGGTGGGTGCTCGACGACGTGCTTCGCACGGCCCGACGGGCGGGCCCCGAAGTGCGGGTGACCCGTGAACGTGCGGTCGCTGTGCGGCGGGACGGCGACGGGCGCTGGCGCTGCCGGTTCGCGTCGGGCCGGGTGGCGACGTACGACAGGGTGGTGCTGGCTCTCGGTCATCTGCCGTCGGCGCGGTACGCGCCCGAGGAGGGCGGACCGCGTTTTCTGCGTGACCCCTGGGGCGGCCTGGAGGTGCCGGCGGACGCCCGGGTCGGTGTCATCGGCACTCGATTGACCGGTGTGGACGTGGCACTGGCCCTGCTGGAGCGCGGACACGCCGGACCCGTCCTGCTGGCCTCCCGCTCCGGACTGTTGCCGAGCGTGAAGGGGCGGACGGCCGCGTACGAACTCGCCCATCTGCCGGGGTTCGTGGCCGATCAGCGGAGGCACGGCCGGGACGGCGGTGTCGGTCTGGAGACGGTGGCCGCGGTGATCGGGCGCGAGGTGCAGGACGCGGAGGGGACTCGCCGGATCCGTTGGAGCGAGGTGCTGCACCCGCCGCCGTCCTCCCCGGTGACGCTGCGTGCCGGGCTCGCGGTCGCCGAGTCGGCGGGCGTCCTTGGCCGGCAGTCGGTGCTCGCCGCGGTGGTGCCGTGGGTGCCGGCTCTGTGGCGGCTGCTCGACGAGCCCGGCAAGCAGCGGCTGATGAGCACGTATGTCGGCGTCTGGGCCGTGCACATCGCCTCCTTCCCGGCTGTGAGCGCCAGGCGGCTGCTCGGGATGATGGATGACGGACGGCTCACGGTACGGCCCGGGCTCATCGGGGTGCGGCCGTCGGGATCGGGGTACGAGATGTGCTTCGCCGACGCTTCACCGGTGCCTGTGGACGTGGTGGTGAACGCCACCGGCCCCGGCTACGGGCGGGACTCGCTGCTGGCCGCCCCGCTCACCCGTGACCTGCTGTCCTCCCGTACGGCCGTTGCCCACCGTTTCGGCGGCATCGCGGTCGACGAGCGCACGTTCGAGGTCCGCGGCGCCGACGGGATCGTGGCCCCGGGTCTGCATGTGGTGGGTGACCTGACGCGTGGCGTGTGGCTGGCGACCAACGCCGTGGAGAACAGCGTGAGTCAGGCGGCGCAGTTGGCGGACGTGGTCGCCGGGGCGCTGGACAGGTAGGGCTGGGGCCCTGGTCAGCGGGGCATGCAGGTTTTGTCCTCGTTCCGGTACCTGATCCGGCCGGTCAGCACCGAGCGGTAGAAACTCCATTACGACTCCTCGGTCGGCATCACCCGGTCCGCGATCAACGCGTGTAGCCGCACGGCCTGGGCCATCGGAACGCCCTGACCGTGCGGGTGTTGGTGAGGACGGAGAAGGCGCCCGGCCGGAGCGGCTGCTGCGAGGGTGGCGGGCAGCCCCGGTTCAAGGGCGATCAGCGTTCAGGAGGCGGCGATGAGCACCAGCGTGGAGAGGAACTCGAAGTACTCCCGGGGGAGCGTGCCCCTTCGGTCCTCACCGCGGACATGGCCGTCCGTCCATTCAGGGGGCCGAGTCGGGAGGACATCGGCAACAAGACGCCCCTCTATGGGGGTTCAACAGGACGCAGGAGTCCGCCAAGCAGATTTCCGGACACGTGCCAGGCGACTGAGCCATGCGCGTGTGCACCATGTGAGCCATCTCAAGTCCCGTGCGTCCGCCGGGAGTTCACGGCTCCGAGCCCGCTGGGGCGGAGTGTGATCGGCCCATGACGCGGGACTGTAGAAGCTTCCGCCGCAGTAGCCGGAAGCTGTGTTCTCTCGCGGCCTCAGAACGACGCCTGGTCGCATACGGGGGTGTCAAGCACTCCTCCACGGCAGGCCCGCCCCTGTTCCGAGAGCTCAGGGGGCGGAGGAGTCCGCGATGGTCAACGAGTTCCAGAAACAGAAGATCGACCGCATCTATGACGTGCTCGACGTCGAAGGTACTGGTGCCCTGACGTTCCGGTCCTTTCTGGCGGACGCGGAACGGGGGCCCTGCGCATGCATGCGGATCCCGAGCAGGCCAGAAGGACAGTGGAGACGACCCGGCCGGTTTCGAAACGTCGTCATGAGGGGCCGAGGCATGGTTCACCACGGGTGACGCGAACGCCGACGGGGTTCTGTCCAGGGAAGCGGAGTGGGGGTTCGACAGCATGGTCGCGGACGGGACCGATGTGCTGGGGCGGGGCCGCCCGCGGGCCTCGGCGCTGCCGCGGTGCGAGGTCACCGGATGAGACGGATCTCCGGGGGCCACAGGAGGTTGCGTGCCAGCAGCAGTGACGGGCCCAGGTGCCCTGGGCAGACGGTCAGTGCGACGTCCCGGTAGCGAGTGACGGCGAACCGCGCCGAGGCGCTGCAGCCCTGACCGTCCTCGGGACCACCGAAACAGCCTCGGCACGCCGTGTCCGTGCCGGGCGAAACCGGCGGTTCGTGACCAGGGCTGCTGTCCATGCCCTCAGCGTGGCAGAGGTCGGATGCCGGTGCAGCGTGGCGAGGTCCGTCCGGACGGATCATCCGACCTGCGGGCTGTGACGGACGTGGTCGACGGGACTCCGACTGTGGGCGGGCGGGCCGTCTTCTGGTGGGCTCGCCCGGTGGACTTCGATCTTCGGGGGGCGAAGGGCAGGGACCGTGCGTTTTCCCCAGGCCCTCTGGAGTAATCGGGTGATTAGGACGGGCTCGTGCGCGGAGAGCGGCGCGCCCCGAGGGACGGGCGGAGGGGGCGCGGCGACCATTCCGGTGTGATGATCGGACAGCATCGTGGTGCGGGCTACGGCAGTCGGTTAGCCGAGGCCCTGTTGGTGTCATCCCTGCTGACCCCCCTTGTGTCCGCCGCTCTTGGAGGGCGGGCGGCTGCGGACGGCGCGGAGGGGAACGGGCTGGTTCTCCGGGTGAGTGTCAACTCCCGCCCGGGGGTCGGCGCACTGAGTCCCGGCATCCGGGTGGGTGATCCCGTGCTGAAGACCTATCGGCTGGTCAACCGGAAAGGCACGGATCTGTACGACGTACGGGTGGACGACCCGAGTCTGCCCGGCGTCGCGATCCGCTGTCCGGACGGTGACCGCGTGCGCATGCTGCGCGGACTCTCTTCGGCGACCTGCACTGCCATGACGACCGCGCGTTCCGGGGTGTGGGCCGCCGAGGTGCTGGCCTCCGGCCGCATTCCGTACCTGCATACCGAGGCTCGGGCCCGTGCGCGGTCGGGATATGCGGGCGTCGGAGGCACTTTGGCGCTGTCGGAGTCGGTGCGGGTCACGGGTCAGGAGGCGACCATCCGCTATGTGGTGACCAACACCGGTAACCGGCCCGTTCACGACGTCCGAGTGAGCGACCCGCCGGTCGCCGCGACGGTGATCGACTGTGCGGGCGGGCGACCGGTCGTGGCCCGGCTGGATCCAGGGCGCCCCGCGTTGTGCCGCGTGGTGATCCGCCGGGGACCCGGCGCCTACATCAGCCAAGGAGTCGCCGAGGGCAGTGACCGGCTCACCACCCTCGGCCGTTCCGGTGCCAGTGTGGCCCCGCCGAAGCTGATCGCGAGAGCCGCCACGCGGTTCGTCGTCCCCGCGTTGCCGGCACCGCCGCAGGCCCCGGCCCGCCGGGTGGTGCCTCGGCGTACGCCGCCCGCTGCCGCGCCTCCGACCGCCCGGTCGCAACGGCCCGTGGCGCCGCCCGCTCCGGGTCCGCCCGCGCTCCCCGCTGCCGTCGTACCGCCGCTCCCGCCGCCCGGAATCGCGGCGCCGGGACTCGCGCCCGGGGCCCCCGTCGCTCCGGCCCCCGCCGAGCCGCCCGCAGTGGCCGCTGTGCCAGGTGCCGCCGCGGGTGGAGCGGGGCTGGCAGCAGGAGCTGCCGTCGGTGGGGCGGGTCTGCTGCCCGGCTCGTCTTCCGGCGGAACGGGACAGGTGCCAGGTGCCACGGTCGGCGGAACAGGGCAGGTGCCGCAGGCCCGGCAGCCACCGGTGCGGAGCGGATCGATCCTGAGCCGGTTCTACCGTCCCGGACAGGGGCCCACAGGGCTGGGAGCGCTCGCCGCCCTCTTCCTCGTCCTGCTGCCCGCCGCCATGGCGGCCGCGATCCTCGGGACGCGACGTGGCTAGCTCATCCCACCAACTCACCTGACGGGAGGCCGGTTCCGATGACCGAGACCCTTGCCATCGTCCTGGGTGTCGCCCTGCTCGCCGCGGCCTGCGTGGGCGTCAAGCACCGTTTCTGGCCCATGGATCCGGACGACGAGCCGCGCGAGGACGTGGCGGAGTACATCTCCATGATGGTCGGCGTTCTCTACGCGCTGGTCCTCGGCCTGGCCCTGGTGTCGGTCTGGGACACCCAGTCCAGTGCGCAGCAGCATGTGCAGACCGAGGCGAGCGCCGCCCACCAGGTCTATCTGCTGGCCGACGGGCTGCCGTCCGGGGACGCCCGGAGGATGCGCAGCGAAATGACGTCGTACGTCGGGCATGTGGTGAACAGCGAGTTCCCCGCCATGGCGGCGGGGCGGCCCCTGGGGCACCGGGGCTGGGACCTGCTGCGTGACGTACGGACGGCGGACTGGCGCCTCGCGGGCGCGACGGCGTCGCAACAGGCCACGGCGCAGGAGGTGCTCGCTCAACTCAGCGTGCTGGACGACGCGCGTCGGGGCCGCGAGGGAGACGCGACGAGCGGCCTGTCCCCGGTTCTGTGGTTCGGCCTGATCGTCGGTGGTGTACTCACCGTCGCCTTCATGTTCATGTTCGGCGTACGGCGGAGCTTCACGCACGTTGCCATGGTGATGGGGCTGACCGCGCTCATCACCTTCGTGGTGCTCCTCGTCTACCAGCTCAACCAGCCGTTCGGAGGCTTGTTCTCGATTGACGCCTCGTCTTTCACGCGGTATTTCCCCGGGGCGTGAACGGGGTGGGGACAGGTGCCGGACGGCGGTTCGTCAGCAGGTCAGACGATGGTCCAGCCGAACAGTGCGTTGCCCGGGCGGTCGAGGTCGTCACTGGTCAGGTAGTCGTGGTACGCGGTCACCAGTTCCTCGTGTGTCACCAGGCCGTCCGCGTTCTCGTCCAGGGCCGTGGCCAGGTCTTCGGCCACCCCGGCGGGCACGCCGAACGCCCGCACGAGCCGGACGGCCTCCGCGTGGTCGAGTGCGCCGTCTCCGTCGGCGTCCGCGGCGGCGAACACGGAAACGGTCACGGGGACCAGGTTTCGTTCGTACGCCCCGTCACCCAGGGCGAGCAGGGTCATGGCGCGGTCGAAGGTCTCGCGGCCCATGGCCTTGGCGGTCGGGTGGCCGGTCGCGTCGCACAGGGTCCTCCAGAGCCCTTCGTACGCGGTGCGGACCGCCGTGGCGTGCGGGCTCTGCGGTGCGTGACCGAACGTGGCGGCGATCCGGTCGGCGACGATCGCGTAGTCCGTGCTGCCGACCAGTCCGTCGTGGTCCTGGTCGTAGAGATCGAAGCGGTGGTCGAGCTTGCTTCTCAGGAGGGTGCGGAGCATCCAGGTTCCTCCGGTGGTCACGGGCCCTTCGGCGAGGGTCGTTCGGCGCCCCCGTGGTCGGCCTCACGCTATGTGCGGTCCTGACACCACGCATCCGCACCGGGCCGCGGCTGCCCGCCGACACGACAGGAGCTGTTGAGCGTATGGACTTGATGGGCACGGTCGCGCGTGGCGCACTGGCGGCCTGCTTCCTCACGACCGCGTTCTCCGCCTGCGACAGCGGCACGGGACCGACCGCCGCGGAGGGGGCGGACGATCTGGGGGAGCAGCGGGTCGTACTTCGGGGAACGGGCGCCGAGGGCGCTCTCGACAAGCCCGTCGAGGTCGCGGTCGACGGGGCCAAAGGGCGCATCACCGACGTGACGGTCACCGACGCGGCCGGACGCCGCCTCGCCGGCAGACTCGGCGTGGACGGCACCCGCTGGCACAGCACGGCTCCGCTGGCCGCGGACGCGCACTACACCGTCCGGGTCGTCACCGAAGGACACAACGGCGCGCCCGGTCACCGTACGCTGGCGTTCGAGACGGCACCCGGTCGGCAGACCCTGCGGGTGGACTTCGGTCCCCGGGCCGGTACCTACGGAGTGGGGCAACCTCTCACGGCACGGCTGAGCACACCCGTGGGGGAACGCGACCCCCGGGCCCGGGCGCTCGTCGAGGGCGCCCTTCGCGTCGAGTCGGATCTCCCCGTCGAGGGTGCCTGGTACTGGGTGAGCGACCGGGAACTGCACTACCGCCCGAAGGACTACTGGCCCGCCCATGCCGAGATCCGGGTGAGCAGCGCCCTGGATGGCATCAGGATCGAGGACGGCTTGTACGGGGCCCGTTCCGTTGCCCTGACGTTGCGTACGGGCGAGCGCGTCGAGGCTGTTGTCGACGCGAGGGCGCACATCATGACCGTCCGCCGGGGCGGGAGACTGCTGCGGACGATCCCGGTGACCACGGGGAAGCCCGGGTTCGACACGCGCAACGGGATCAAAGTGGTGCTCGGCAAGGAGCGGTACGTGCGGATGCGCGGGACGAGTATCGGCATCCCGGCCGGCAGCCCGGACGCCTACGACACGCCGGTGTCCGACGCCCTGCGCGTCACGCTCAGCGGTGAATACCTGCACGCCGCTCCCTGGTCGGTCGGCTCCCAGGGGCGGGCCAACGTCACCCACGGCTGCACGGGAATGAGTGCACGCGATGCCGCCTGGCTCTTCGACACCATGCGCGAGGGAGACATCGTGACCGTCGTCAACAGCGGCGGCGCGCGCATGCCTCCCTTCGGAAACGGCTTCGGCGACTGGAACCTGCCCTGGAACGAGTGGCGCGAGGGCGGCGCCCTGTCCCAGGGCGGTCGTCGGGACGGCACGGACCCGGGAAGCCTGGCAAGGCTGCGACCCGACAGCCGTTGAGCCGGTCACATGGCGCGCAGGGTGGCGATGATCCGAGGGTGACCGTCGATGACCCGTTCCTCGGTGTCGCCGGTCTCCTGCAGGGACGCGCACCGCGCCAGGCGGGTGACGGCGGGCGCGCTGAAGCCCCAGTAGTGGACGTCGTCCCCGGCGTTGGCCTCGCCGGGGGCCAGGACCCGGATCGCGGGAGTCCGCGCCCCGTCGTTTCCCGCCCCGTAGGTCTCCAGCAGGATCCGCCCGCCAGGGTTCAGCAGACCGCGCAGGACGTGCAGCATGCCGAGCGGATTCTCCACCCGGTGCAGCATTCCGCAGCAGAAGACGAAGTCGAATCTCTCCCGGGAGCCCGCCAGTTCCAGGGCGTCGGCCCTGCGGTACTCGACCCGGGAGCCGAGCAGTTCGCCGATCGTCCGGAACGCCTGGCCGCCCGGGACGTCGACACCGAAGCGTTCCTTGACCATGTGGCGGTACTGCTCGCTGTCCACGGCGAGCACCCGGTCCGCGCCGCGTGCTTCGGCGAGGAAGGCGTAGAAACCGTCGCAGGTGCCGACATCGAGTACCCGCATCCCACGGAAGTCGGCCAGCAGGAACGGGATCCGGTAGCGGTGATCGCGCGCGAGCCCCGGCGTGTAGATTCCCGCCGCCCGGTTGAGGGCGAAGGTGTGGAACCAGATCGGGACCGAGCGGAGTACCTCCTCGCAGTCCGCGAGCGGCGCGTCGATGGGCAGCAGGTCTGCCACCGTGCGTTCCGCTTCGGTGCTCTCGAATTCCAGCTGTGTCGTCATGGTCCGCCCTTTCGGCGCGCTGACGGTCCGTTGGTTTCCGTACTGGATCCAGGTGCTAGATGGCCGCTTCGAGGACGAGCAGGCAGGTGTCCCCGGGGACCACGGAGTCGTCCGGCAGGGCGTACATGCGCAGGCGGTCGCCGACCGTTTCCACATGGGTGGCGTTGAAGGTGATGACCCGTCCCTTCTGGGACAGGACGGTCACCGGCGCCTCGTGCTTGATGTCGCCCGTGTTCATGTCCAGCAGGGCGACTCCGCCGAGGCCGAAAATGCCGCCGGAACCGTCCGGATACTCCGCGACCCCGGTCCAGGAGGCGAGTCCGTCCCGCATCTCCAGGCAGTCCTGGAAGTCGATGTAGTCGGACCGTACGGGGATTTCCCGGACCAGTTCACCGCTCCTCGTCATGACGAGGAGACGGCGACCGCCCCAGGTCGCCATGTGCAGGAGTTCGCTGTCGGGCTCGCAGGCGACGGCGCCGAGATGGTCGGGGTAGCGGAACATCTCGCTGATCGCCGACGTCGCGGGATCGATCCGGTACAGGACCGACTTCGAGTCGGGACGGTACTCGGCGACCGGCACCCAGAGGCTCTCTCCGTCGTACGAGAGCCCGCCGGCGTGGTAGGCGCTGCCCTCGCCGAGTTCCCAGTGACCCAACTGCCTTCCGTCGGCGCTCATTTCGTACAGGTGGCCGCGCCCCCGGCCCGCCGTGCGGTCGGGTCCGCCGTCCGGGTTCTCCAGACGTGTGGTCTCCTCCAGGATCTCCACGCTGGTGAGGTAGAAGGTGTCGCCTACCCGGTCCAGGCCCTGGGGATGGTGACAGGTGAAGTCGAGGGGGATCCGGTCCACGGTCACCCATTCCGTGGAGCGCCTCAGACGGGTGATCGCCTCGTTGACGGTGAACGCCATGCTGGTTCCCTACCGTTCGACTCGGCCTTCGATGAACGCCTCGACCGCGTCGCGTGCCTGGTCGTCCGGGTACTGGACGGGCGGCGACTTCATGAAGTACGAGGCGGCCGACAACAGGGGTCCACCGATGTCACGGTCCAGGGCGATCTTCGCGCAGCGCAGTGCGTCGATGACCACACCGGCCGAGTTGGGGGAGTCCCATACCTCCAGCTTGTACTCCAGGTTCAGCGGTACGTCGCCGAAGGCCCGGCCTTCCATGCGGACGTACGCCCACTTGCGGTCGTCCAGCCAGGGAACGTGGTCGGAGGGGCCGATGTGGACGTTGCCCGGGCCCGGGTCGTGCGACAGCTGCGAGGTGACCGCCTGGGTCTTGGAGATCTTCTTGGACTCCAGGCGCTCCCGTTCGAGCATGTTCATGAAGTCCATGTTTCCGCCGACGTTGAGCTGCATCGTCCGGTCGAGGACGACACCGCGGTCTTCGAAGAGCCTGGCCAGGACCCGGTGGGTGATGGTGGCGCCGACCTGCGACTTGATGTCGTCGCCGATGACCGGTAGCCCTGCGTCGGTGAACTTCCGGGCCCACTCGTCGGTGCCGGCGATGAAGACGGGGAGTGCGTTGACGAAGCCCGCCCCGGCGTCGATCGCGGCCTGTGCGTAGAACTTCGCGGCGGCTTCCGAGCCGACCGGGAGGTAGCAGACGACCACGTCGGCGCGAACCTCCCGAAGTGTCGCGGCCACGTCCACGGGCTCCGCCGAGGACTCCACGATGGTCTCGCGGTAGTACCGGCCGAGACCGTCGAGGGTGTGCCCGCGCAGCACGGTGACACCGGTGGGAGGCACGTCGGCGATCTTGATCGTGTTGTTCTCGGAGGCACCGATGGCGTGGGCCAGGTCCTGGCCCACTTTCTTGGCGTCGACGTCGAACGCGGCGACGAACTTGATGTCGCGGACGTGGTAGTCGCCGAGCTGTACGTGCATCAGCCCCGGGACGCGGTCGGAGGGATCGGCGTCCCGGTAGTACTCGACCCCCTGTATCAGGGACGAGGCGCAGTTGCCCACTCCGACGATGGCCACGCGAATGTCACCCATGAGAGCGCTCCTGTTCGCCTTGTCGAACGGCTGTGCAGGAACTCAACCATTCGTGGTCTGGTCCCGCCCCCGGTGCCTTGCCGTCAACCGCCGATCGGGTGAATTGCCAGGTGGGGTCCGTCAACAGATTCGGGTGAGCCGTGGGTTCGGCTCCCAAGTACGGACCCGCACGCCTGCCGCGCGAGCCGTGGGGGTGCGACTGTCTGAAGCGGGAAGCCCTGAACGGGGTCTGACCGGTGGAGGTCGCCATGTCCGTGCCCCTGGAGTCCCTGCCCGACGAGCCGCCGCGTGACGAATTGCCGTGGTGTCCGGTTCACGTCGTAGGCGATCGGTACCGGACGTTCGCGGAGAACGACCGGGTCACGACGTCCGGCGCCGTCGCAAAGGCTCTCACCACCCCCGCCCCGCTCCTGTCCGACCAGGTGCTGCTGGTGCCCGGTCAAGGTGTCACGGAGGAGGACTGGCACACGCTCGCCGCGGCACCGACGCAGCGCACGGTCCGGTTCGGCGCCGCGCCCGCGCCGGCCCTGGACGGCAGCGAGGTGCTGAAGCTGCGCAGTGAGAACGTGCTGCTGGCGGCGCTTCGTGAGACCGGTCCCGTCACCTACACGGCCGAGCTGGTCGTCCACGCGGACTCCGAGATGGTTCAGGACCACACCGCCGAACGGCAGCACCTGCCGGGCATGCTGCTGATGGAGGCGTCCTGCCAGATGATCATCGCGGTGACCGGGCGGTTCCTCGCCTCGCGCGGTGTCACGGACGCCTACTACACAGTGATGCACCACTTCGAGATCGACTTCCGGCGGTTCGTCTTCCCGCTGCCCGCCCAACTGCCGCTGACCTTCGACGAGATGGGCGACCTGACGGGTGGCCCCGACCGGATCCCCTTCGCCGTCACGAGTTCACCACGTCACGCCGCTCCTGGCGGCCCTGGCGTCGGGCGT
>Ga0307507_10008582_pt1 | contig 14039 bp, 9 predicted proteins | sample 7_EM_MG_FD_207223 | JGI IMG/M metagenome (GOLD analysis project Ga0307507, IMG submission 207223) | Populus trichocarpa ectomycorrhiza microbial communities from riparian zone in the Pacific Northwest, United States - 7_EM | ecosystem: Host-associated > Plants > Roots > Unclassified | place... | reverse complement strand
GCCAGTAGTGTGAGACTACCATTTTGTTTTGTCCTCAACCCGGCGGTGACTTTTGTAAACCCGGTTGCGGAATTCTGCTGTACCATAGTGAAGTCCAGCCCGATATGCATCAAGGATACGCAGGCAGGCAAGAAAGTACTGGTGGATAGTGGCTGTTGAGACTGAATTGAGGGCACGGGGAATGGTTTCTCGGAGACCTTCGAGGGAATACTGACAGTTCTCCCGAGCATAGTATTTGGCGGAGCACCAGAAACGCTCAATTGGGTTCAGTTCGCAGTAAAACTTAGGATAGAAAATGACCCGCTGTCCTGAAGCCTCCAGTTCTTCTTGCAAACGCCCTTTCTGCTCCTGGAAGTCTCGTTCTTGAGCCAAAACAACTCGACCACAACAACCTCCAACAATACTTGGATCGCACCCAGATCGGTTGTTGGAAGTTGGACACTCTAGTAAAAAGGGAAAGCCATCTGGGCAACATTTTTTCCACAGTCCACATTCCTTCAATACCTGCTCCAGCCCCTTTGCCTTCCCTCCGAGTTCGTAGTTTGGGTGGTTGTCGGTGTATACCATAGACTGAGGACGTTGTTTTGAATGAATAAACCCATCTCGCATTAATGGTTGAGCTCCCCCAGGACCACGGTTCATCTTAGAAGCTAATAGAGCATCCGAAGCAAAGCAGCTATGATTGGAGGCATTATCAAAGGCAAAAAGAGCTTGACAGCTAGGGAAAGCGACTCGGAAAATTGGTAGAGTGATTTGCATAGTATGATGAACCATTTTATCACCGGTCCAGTAATTATTTTTGCCATACTCCAAAAATTCCATTGCATCCTGAATCGGAATCTCTCCATGCTTAGGCCACATAGGATCCCGAAGCAATTCCTCATCAGACACAGTATCTGGTACTTTCAAACGTCCTCCTAGTGTCAAGAAACCTGATACCATAATAGCTTTGCCTCAGGACTTTGCTCGTAAAGGTTGTTTTCCTTCCTCTTTCCATATTCTGCGTTTACCATCATTGGCATTGAAAGTAGACTCGTCATGTGTAATGAACACTACAGGCTCCTCCCCAAGAGGCAAGGTGTCCGGAACAGCCCAGCTTCCATCCTCTTCAAACTTCACCATTCGTGGGACAAGACTATCCCATAGTGGTAAAAAAACATCCCTTCGATATACCATCACATCCTCCCACTCATGCCCATCAATATAGACACACTTCCGAACTTCACCATATGTGAAACCCATTTTCTTCAACCATCTTTGTGCTGTTCGAGCACGAATCCTTGCTTGCCGTCTGCCTTTCCCCCTTCCATCTCCTACAGTTGACCCTCCTCCCATTCCCACCCGATCCTCAATATCATCTGCACTACTACTCTCACCTAACCGCTCCATCCCGGCCCCAAAAACCTCCTCCATTATCTCTGCCGCACGCTGTGACCGAAGGTAGTCACCAATGGCCATGGCAAGCCCATGTGCCGTAATATCTATCACAAATAATTAGCCGTATGTCCCCCTTCTCTCTATCCGCATGCTCTGCCTCCAGAAATCTAGCTAGTAAGCTAGATGAATACTGTAAAAACCCACTATATCCACTATCGAAGATCTCAACTGTACCACATTACCCAACCACTATAGACTTAGCATGGCAGGTTAACAAAGTAATGAAAACTGGTTGGTGAAATGAACCAAGCGTTGCCACTGGCAGGCAGCGTATGACCGAGGTTTTTTGATCATAGTGCGGGTAGTATTGGAGTTCCAAAAAAAAAAAAAAAAAGACATTGTACTTACACTTACCAGATCCTGATATCCATTTCCGAACAGCAAGTTGGACTCCTTCATCATTCAACCATGACCGAATCTTGGAAAAGCATCCTCTTTTCCCTTCTTCTATCATACGTTCTTTAATCCAAGTAAGTTCCCAAGTAATAATCCTTCGGGCAAAACACCATCCCCGATTAAAGCAGCGTGCCACCGAGTAAGCTAATTGACCCCGGGTTTCTCCAAGACGCTTACTTTGTTGTATATATAGAAAGGCTAAAACAGCCTGATGCCTGGTAAGATTCTGACCAGTTAAGGTTGACTTTTTCGAATTGACCTTTTTTTTTTAATGCTGCAATTGCTGCCATCTGATTTTGCTGCCTGGTATCCGCTGCTGAAAGCCATCGCAATTGTTGATCAGGTAGGGATTCCTGCTCTGAAACTGGCTCTAGCTCCGGCTCTAATTCTAGTAGTTTATCCTCGTCTATGGCTAGATTAGGTGATTGAATTGTATTGTTGGGCGCAGGTGAACTATGTTCTGACCAGTTCTCACGAATGAAACAGGAGGTAAGTGGTAGGCATCCGGCTGCAGCTTGGTGGAGTTCTCGCTCTTGCTGGCGTTTACGACAGGTCTGCCGTTCACTCAAATATGCCCCTCGCCCATACCGAATTTTTGTTATCTCAAAGACACTTGACTCAACACCTTTTAGCCGGTCCAGCATTTTCTTCTCCCTCCCTTTATCCTCTATACCTAAGCTCACATTGAAGCTTGTATCGACCTCCTCCTCCCAATCCGTAAATTCCTCTTCTTCCTCATCCTCTGATCCACTGACAAAATCAAGAAAGTGAACATCAGCATATGTTTTGTCCTCTTCCCATCCCCGCTCTGTGAAGCCAGTCGCACTATTTCTTGGTGCAATCTCTTCTACCACTACCTCTATTTCCTTCTTTTTTTTTTTTCCTCCCTCGCTTCTCATAAGTGTTGATTTTGTCTTCGCTGCCGGGGCATTATCGTAAATGTTTTTTGTCAACAAAAATAGGATTCGAATTAATCAGCGGCTATAGAATAGGGGTTAAAGCTACAAAGTACACTTTTAAAGAACTCTGACATTCGCGTGCTTGTTGCTGGGCCAAACGCTTTGTTATGTCTTATATATGTCACTAGCTAAATCGAACAATCATAAGATATCACTCGTTTGTTGATTTTTACTCAAAATATACCCTGGACATTTCCCCCGCCCCACCAAAATCCCATCCCCTTTATCCTCTTATAACTCCACCAAATCAACAGATATTTTAATTTTCTCTTTATTAGTTTAAAGCCAGCATGCTATTCTATCATCTAATAGAGTTATTTTTTTCAGATACCTTGGTGTTGACATGCCTTTAGGTTTTGACTTCCACCTTCGTGTACCTCGCTAAATGTTCTTGGTACAGAAGTCCCCCACCATAACCCATTTGAAGGGTGCTAGGACGCCACTCCACTTTTGCTACCCGGGCGGCTCCCCTGCCGAACCAGCTAAATCGCCCTGCCGTATTCGATGACAAGGTTGCGGTGGGTAGAGATGGCTACCGGATAACCGTAGATTAACCGTAGATGTGCCCCACGCGGTACCTCGTTGTGAAAAATGCCAATTTGTGCACCGCGGCCTGAGCTGCGAGTCGCCGAACTTTGCACCCAACGGTAAATTTTTTACCTGAAGGATAGTGATTCCGAATGTCCAATATGCGGGACTTTGATACCAGGTTCACGCAGCAGCTCAAAAGCAAACACCTCCGCTCTCCCGACACATGTCATAAAGCCACCGTAAGTTCTTCATGGCGCAGGATGAGATCCTCGTAGGACAGACTTGATGAGGCTCAACGGTTAGCGGCCACCTTCAAATCAAGATACCGATCCCAAGTTCCAACTCTGAACTTTTACTCCTCCAGAAGGCGCCATCACTTTAACCCTCCCTAGTTCTTTAACTATTTAAAATTCCTAAGCAGAACCTAAAAAGCTTATAGATCCAACTTTTTCTCTTCGCATGAAGGCTGAAAGATAATGTGCACCGAAGAGAGGAATCTCGTTCACAGAATGGGAAGCTGGATAAAATTCTTCCAAAATTCCAGTCTGCTCCTCAACCCAACTTACCCTTTCTTTTACCCTTTTTTATATTTATTTTCACCAAAAGTCACATAGTACATATTCAGATCACAACCAGATCTGCGGGTATCTGCCACAGCATGATTTCAGCCAAGGGCCATTTACGGGTTTAACGGCCATTCCAAATAATAACTCCTCTATGCCTCGGCCTGAGTTAAGCAGTTAGGCGAACATGGGGGGTTGTTAGGGTGACAGTCATTGGCTGTCACTCGGAATTTGGATTTTTTTTCTCGTGGGTGGCCGTTGGAGATACAGCGCCTTGGGGCTCAGAAATACGCAGCCTATTACGCGGAGGTCGTGAACTGAACCGGATCTCACAAAATTAATGAAGTTGCGAAAAGTGCTCCAGCGGGATTTTTGCTGGCTTGTTCTAGGCATACGGGGAACGCGCCGGTCGTATTAGATACGCTTGTGGTCGTTACTAGGAGCCCATTTGGCAAGAGCGGAAAGAAAAATAACCGTTCCGTTTTGTGACTATTTTGCCCGTGTTTTAGGATTATTGGAATGGAAGGGAAACGGTTATTTGTATGGGGCAACGGAACAGAACCACCGTATACAAACAGGCCCGAGGTTGTTTGACCAAGCCTAACTTTGAATATCTAGGGTTTACTTGTAGCTGCCCTAGAGCTGGCGAATTGGAAAAGTGATACTCCCGGGGCCTGGCTAACTTATGATAACTAAAGCGGCCGTCTCGCACTCTGCAAGGATATACGAATTCAGATTGCCGGTAGGGTATTTCGACGGGTTTGTTAGCCTTAGAGCAAATTTCGGTATTCTTTGAGTAATTCCTGAGTGCCTTCGGGCAGCTCAGAGTGTCTACTGCATCACAGCTGCGCCTTCTATTAAGTTATGTTGTGTTGTGCTGTTTGTTTTCTAGCCATGACATTTCATCCCCCCAAACTTTGCACCTGAATTTGTAATAAGTCATGATAGAGAGAAAATGCAATGTTTTGAAAATTCTCGACTCTAGACTGATGTACATACAGCAAAAGTGTTCGTGATCCGGTGTTGGGATAGTAGTATCTCCATGTATGACATCAGTTCTCAGCGAGCCATTCCCGATCCTATTGTGTTCTCTATTGCTTTGGATATCAGGGACAGGGAGAATGGTGCTATGTTGGATTGTCTTGGAATTTCCCGAGGGGGTTTTGCTGAGATTAGAACTTCGCCTTTGCTTTTGGCCATCGTCGGGCACTGTCACAATGCAGTAATGCCAAGAGGGGGTTCTTCTAATTTGGAACTTTCTTTCATGGTAGCTATTCCAGACTATGCAGAAATAGGGTGTGAATAATTTCGCACACCAAAATTCGGCTCGTTGTTTATGCATAGTTTTTCTTTTTTAGTGATCTTCTAAAAACCTACTCTTTGGCCTCAGCATTACCCTATCTTCGCTGCTTTCTAAAGCGAGGATACTTCTTTCAGTTTCTCAACACCACTAACGGTTCGTTATAGTAATCTACTCCCAAGTTTCCTCTCCTTAGAAAGGGCTTCCTGCCCCTGATCGAAGGCACGTGCTGGGAGCCACGCTTGTAATTACAACTATCGAGTGAATGCGCCCAACGCACGAAAAGTCTCCATACCTTAGACAAACTCCTTCGGTACAGTACTCTCAAGCATTGCCACTGCCCAGCATGAGCAAATGCAGGTCTGCGGGGAACTATCTTACTAACAGTCCCTACCGCAACAGAGAATTGCCGCTTCCCCCTTCCTACCATAAACTCTATCCATTGCTAGGAGCCGCCCCCCGGCCCTCACTCGATAATGATCTCATCCGGCGAGGTTTGTATGGCGATCTTAGTCCAGGAGGACAAAGAAAAAAAACTCAATAAAATCGCACTACAACCCACTGCACTTGCATTGTTATTCTCACCGGCTCAGTTGAAACCCCTGCTTCACGCGAAGACCTCGAAAAAAACTTTGAATTCTGCGACAAACACCCCTAAATTATCTGCATGCTAAACGTTTGCATACCGGTATCGCTAAGAATTAATGCTAACCTATTCTTCTCGAGTGGTTTGTCGATCAATCAACACGTGACTTCCTAAAGCGTCCACCATCGAATTACTAGGCCCACCGAAGCCCTCACTGACGCCACGGATTGGTGATCAACACTAATACACCCGGCAGTCCGATAACCCTAAGTACAATAACTGCCAGGCTAATGGACGGATTCGTTTGTTCCACAGCACTGGTATTAGTAGTATATCGTGGAAGCGCTTCCCACAATGCACCCAGGAAGTGACACCGTATGATGTTATGCTGCTCTTATTTAGTATCGTACCTCTAAACTCTTTCCTGACTTCTGAATTCGACAAGAAATTTCTTTGAGCCGGGGCTCTAGGTTATCATTGTCCATGATAGGAAGATCCTCCGCTGTAGCCTCTGGCGATCAGGTATTTTATTAAAACTTTATTGTAGGTTCCAAGCCTGCTGAGAACGCAAGGAGGCACACACCAAAGAAGGGATGGAAATATGCATACATGTCTCTCACGTCGTGAACCAATTTCCGATGAACTACAGTATGGAAAACAGTAGAGGGGGAAGGGAAGTGGATACCGGTGCGGGAATCTTCGTTCGTCACTCTTCTTGGGGTATGCTCCATGCCGGATTAGCTACGAGATCCGATGTAGGCATTTAGCAGGCAGTCAATACTCGAATACCTCTCTCTTTTTGTTTGTCAAAGTCTTTTTTTCATAGAGAGTTGAATCGTATATAACCCCCCTCCACTCTCCCCATCAGTCACTTCTCACCACCATCTCATCGAGCATTTATTCCATACACAGCTATATTCTTTCATCGCACCTTATTACCTCTTTATCGCAATCCCCCTAATAAATCTTCTAAGGACTCTCTCTTCTTTCACTCAATAATCAAAATGCGTGTCTCAATTATCTCTCTCCTCGCCCTCGCTCTCAGCGTCTCCGCTTCTCCCCTAATTGGCCGACAGATCACCGATGTTGAGGACATCGTCCAGGTCTGGGACGGCAACCAGGACGTCGGCAACGAGGGTCAGAACGCCGGAAACTCTGCTAGCAACAGGGGAAAGGTCATTGGCGACGTCACCATCCAGCAAGCAGCCCAGACTTGCGGAAACGCGCAATTGAACTGCTGCAACAAAGTTGAGAAGAAGGGCGATACCACCAACGCCGGCCTTCTCGGATCCGTCTTTGGAAGCGGAGACGTTAACGTCCAGTGCACACCTGTCAATGTTGCGGCGGTTATTGCCGGTAGGTATTCCTTCATCTTAATTAGGTGAGCTTTGCTAATTGTTGTTATAGCCCAAGTTCCCATCAACAAGCAGTGCCAGGCAAACGCTGCATGCTGCCAAGGGGACACCACTCAGGTATTCCCTCTTCCTCCTTTTCATACTCCACACACTAACCTCCCTAGAACGGAGTTGCCAACGTTGGCTGCGTTGCCCTCGCCTCACTCCTCTAAGGGACTCACCACTATGCATTCCTTGCCCGCGCCAACAACCCGCTCGAGATATGGTTTTCAAGGTTGGATGAAATGGTTCTCCTGATTTTTCTTTTTCTTTTTTAGTTTATAACACTCCGAGCGGGTTGGGCTCGGTACCCTTTTCTCATTACGATTATTATTTCCCTAGTCACTTGTTTTTGCGAACATCGGATTTTTTTTTTATCTTTTGCTTCAGAAATCGATAAGAGGGTGTGTCGCAAAAGGAGGGCTAACATAATTACTTCTTCTACATTTTTTGTTCACTTACATCTTTTACTGTATGGCTAGTTTAAATTAGAGCTCAACCCGTTGATGAATATTTTCTTTGCGCAGTCGTGAGGTTGTAGAGAAGGCGTGGTAATTGCATAGATTGTCACTCGATGATTCGCATCATAAGTGTTTCTACCGCTAGTGTCTTATAAGATTCAGTATTTAAGCTAAACACATGGTCCACTCCTTTACCTGTTCCACGAAATTTCACCACTAAGAACTTGTGAAATGCCGCCCATTCACATAGCAAAGGTGGGGAGTAACCCCGGCTAGCGTGACTAGAGTAAATACAGGGGGAACACCTTCTCGGCAGTCTAGAGCAGCCTTTTCCGTTAAGTGAACCCACACACACACTAGACGAACCCCCGCTCCCACCAAAGATAGCGTATTCTCTCCTTTTTTTCTTCTTTCATCTGCGTCCACTGGCGAATCCAGTCCATGCCCAAGGCTCAGTCACACCCTATACTAGCAGTTTTTTTAAAGTCTCTGGAATGAAATACAAATAAGTGATTCGATTATGGAATAACTAATAGCGCCACTCGCGCCAGATTTTGTGGGAACTACCATAACTTAAGCTCAAGATATGCAATTCACGTTCCGGAGACTTTTAAAAAAAACCGCTTGTAGAGAAGATACAAAGACTAACAAGGTCTTTATAGGCCCCTATGGTAAGCCTCTCCCACAAAATCATAGAAAGCCAAGGCTAGTGATAAACTGGGCCATAAAATCAACCCTTCACCCTTCACCCTTCACACGAGGCAAGATTTGTCTCGTGGTGCCTGTAATCATCATCCAATTTAGAACGGTAGAGGTAGGGGTGCTTGGACAAAGTTCTAGTTGCATCTACTGTTTTTCAATTCTCGTCATCTGAGTGAGTCATGTATAGGTTGCTCTAGGCAAGAGAAGATTGTTGTTCGAAGATGCCAGCATACCGCGTCTATCGTTAGTATCACTTGCATTACAATAACTTCCATCGGTGTCTCTGTATCTCTTGCGGCGGCGATCGCTAGCCCACGGGGGTCCAAAATAAACAAATAAATAGATAAATCGTGGGCCGGAACGAGTGTTATTACGCGAACAGGAAAATCGTCGGCATCTACAGAAAAAAGAAAGAAAAAAGTACAATACATGAATCCGGCAGAACGGTTCTTAAGTTATAGTATATCAAATAAAAGTAGCCATATCAACACTAGACTGTTGCTCTCGAACCAGTATAAAAAACTTTATCTCGTCTTGCTGCGGTCCCATACTCGCTCCGGTCTACGATCTGGAGGACATTCCCATCTCCAGAGATTTATCCGCTATAAATGAAATGAATGACAGTAATGATGGAGGAAAGGATTTGCGAAGGGTGTTTTACGTTCTTGCACCCCTTCCTTTGCTCTCCCCCCTTCGTTCATATGCAGGTCCGCAGAACGCAAAGACAACCAATCGCACATAACACATTTTTCTCGTGGGGCAAATGCACTGTATCGATGATCAAAACAACAATTTCTCATCATAACACCACAATGGTCTCTTCCGGTCTTCCAAAATCCTATAAAGCATCCTCCTCCTCCATCACTCCCATCTCCACCAGCTCATCCAACATCCATTCACTTTGCTCACACATTCGTTAATCCACCACCACACTCTTTTACAAAACCCCCTCAAAACATCTTTTTTTTTTAAAAAAAAAATCCTAACCCCATCACCTCCCCAAAACCCCACAACCAAAATGCGTTTCTCAATCATCTCCGTCCTCGCCCTCGCCCTCGCCGTCAGTGCCTCACCCCTCGTCGCCCGTCATGTCACCACCGTGGCGGACACTACACAAGTCGCGGATGGGAACCAGGACGTCGGCAACAAAGGCCAGAACGCCGGTAGCTCCGCTTCCAACCAGGGGCACGTCACCGGCGACGTCACCATCGAGCAGGGTGTCCAGACCTGCGGTAACGCGCAATTGAACTGCTGCAATAAGATCGAGAAGAAGGGCGATACTACCAGTGCTGGCTTGTTGGGCTCCTTGTTTGGCAGCGGAGATATTGGGATCCAGTGCTCACCGATTAATATTCCGGTTGCTGCCCGTGAGTATCATTTTTTTTTTTCCGGGGAGGGGAGCTTTACTAATATTTTGGATAGTCCAAGTTCCTATCAACAAGCAGTGCCAGGCGAATGCTGCTTGCTGCCAGGGAGAAGTTTCCCAGGTATTTCTTCCAATGGCCATAATAGATCTTTTTTGTTTACTGACTTTTTGCAGAATGGCCTTGTCAATCTTGGATGTCTCGCTCTCTCATCCCTCCTCTAAGCGCCTGCTCCGAGGTCTTCCTTCTTTATTCTCGTTCTTTGCCGTTCTCCCCCTCGCCCCGCGATTTTAGTACACGATATAAATCTATTTTTGCCCCCCCTTAATATACACTATGGATGTGGATTGAACTTGTAACTTCCTATTTTTCTTCTCTTTTTCTTCTCCTGAGCCATTTCTGTGGTAGATGCTCTCGACGGGGTTGGTCGGGGAGAGGATTACTTTTACATAATGGGATGTTCCTTTCGTCTTTATTGCTTTTTCTTGGGATGTATGACTAGTTTAAATTGAGCTCAACCTGTTCATGATCGAAAAAACTTAGAAAAGATAAAAAAAAAAGTTTGGTACCGGTGATTTGGTGTTCGGTCGATCAGAGAGTCCTATGTTCACCGATCGTCACTCGGCCATCAGTTTTCAAGCATCCTTTTAGCTGTGGCATCGCACCATCATATAATTCCGAAAATAGGCTGCGTTCCGGAACAAACAGTATATGTCCAAAATCGAGCTCACAGGGAGTATGGCCCCTTAGAGGATAGATTGCTTCTCAACTTAACTCAACTTTTTTATAAGCCTTGCCGCCTATTTCTAGATTTCTAGGGTATACTACACCGCGCCTCAATTTCCGCTAGGAATACCATATCTACTAGAGATAAGATACCTCCTCAAACTTAGCATTAGCTCTCATGAGGATGAAAGCAGAGGGGAAGAAACGATTCAATAGCTAAACAAGTTATTGTGAAATTAGAGAGAGTCTTAAAAAACCGAATCGCCACTGCAGGTCATCCCTAAACCTATGCAAACCCCAAATCATTGCTAAGCTTCAAATTTTGAGTTTATATTTTTTATCAATTCCTCCCAATTCGGAGTAAGCCCAGAAGAAATCTCTCCGTAACTAACCTGTTTTTATTTGGCGGTGAGTTTACTGGAGTTCTAATACTGCCTGGGGGCTATTACTGCACTAACGCATACACTGTTGTCAAACGCTCCCGCGAGTCTACTTATTGAGGGAAATTTTCAAGTAGATCTTGCCCCCCTTTAAGGTTTCTACCTTGCAATATAACTTTCGTGAAATTCACCTAGATCGGATCCTCAGGGAGTATTCGGACGCGTGATGCTAGATTGCAGAGTTGTGCGTAAAGGATTTGCTGTCACATTACAGTCGGCCTACGGTAAGCACAAACAGAAAGATAGAGAGAATCTAGAGGTACCAAAGCAAGATGGTCTAAGATGAGATAGGGAAGACCTCCCGAACCCTGCCTGACATAAAAGGAAAATCATCATAAAACACAAATAACCGACACACTCGCAGCCAGATTAAGAAAGAAACTCACATCGAATTCAATGGCAGACATAGCGCCAAAGTCGAAATCAATCATAAACAAAAAAACCTCTAGCCCTGCGCATCGCTGCACCTCACCCCTTACCCCGACTCTGGATACCCTAAGCGTCCAGAGACATGCTGATCTGAGAGGAAAAAAAAATTCATGCTCGCTCCAGTTTCCAAAATCAGGAGAATTCCTAGATCGAAGTAACTCGTGGTGGTGAAATGACCAGAAATGCGTGTCTCAGCAGGGCATGGAGTAAGGGGAATGCAACGTTTAATTACTTGCTAAGGGGTGATTCTTCTGATCGACGCAACGCAACACAACAGAGCACCCCAACAGCCCTTCCTTACTTTCTCTCTCCTTCATTCACGCTCGCCTCGCAGAGTGCACAGCAGCGAAGGGAAGTTATGATTCTTTCCGCCCTATCTTCGGTGAACACTCACCCAAATTCATAGCAACAGGCACACCCTTAGCAAAGATTCCACCTCCAGAGCTTGGCTACCCCTCGAGCGAGCGAAAAGATATAAATGCCCTCCCACCTCACCCCAATCTCTCTCCCTTCTCACCACCATCTCATCGAGTATTCATTCATTCATTCACTCATTCAACCCCACATTCATTTTCCCCCATAAAACCATCTTTTTTTTTAAAAAAAAAAAAAGAAAAGAAAAGAAAAAGCCCATTGCCACCCATATCTTTTAATACTTAATCCTCCCCTTAATCCAAAATGCGTTTCTCAATCATCTCCATCTTGGCTCTCGCCCTCACCGTCAGCGCTTCTCCTCTCGTCGCCCGCCAAATCACCACCGTGGCGGACACGACACAAGTCGCGGACGGCAACCAAGACGTCGGCAACAAGGGGCAGAACGCTGGCAACTCCGCCACGAATAAGGGCAAGGTCGTCGGTGATTATACCGTCGAGCAGGGAGTCCAGACCTGCGGTAACGCTCAATTGAACTGCTGCAATAAGATCGAGAAGCAGGGTGATACTACTAATGCCGGCTTGTTGGGCTCCTTGTTCGGCAGCGGAGATATTGGCGTTCAGTGCACGCCTATCAATGTTGCGGCGGTTATTGCTGGTAGGTATTCCATCATCTCAATTAGGTGAGATTTGCTAATTGTTGTTATAGCCCAAGTTCCCATCAACAAGCAGTGCCAGGCAAACGCTGCATGCTGCCAAGGAGAGAGCTCCCAGGTATTACTTCCCTTCTCCTGACATATTTTTCCTGTGCTAACCGCTACTCAGAATGGCCTTGTCAACCTCGGTTGTGTCGCCCTCTCTTCCCTCGTCTAATCCCTCCCTCCCTCCTCACGACATCTTCAAGATATGGCTCACGGTTGGATAAAACTCGCTTCCGCGAAAAGCTCTTTTCTTTTCTTTTCTTTTATTTTATTTTATTTTATTTATCCCCATGGTTTTATTTTAGCCCCGACATATGAGCGGGTTGGGCTACTTCATATATTATTATTTTATTTTTCCATCAACTTTTTTTATATTTTTTTATCGTCTTGTGATCTACTTACCCTCGATGAGATTGGACGCATAAAAAAAACTAGAAAATAATCTTCTTCGGTTTCTTCTCTTTCTCTTCTGGTTGTTTGGCTTTTATGGCTGTACGGAACTTTTTGAATTTTTGAATTTTTTTCCCTCCCAATGTTATTTAGAGCTCAACCCGTTCATATCATTATCATTTTGCCCCAACTTTGCTTTCGTGGTGATATTATGTTACGTGACACGAGACGGCCTGAATCACTCGATCCATTATCGTACCTGAATCCTGCTGGGTTTATCCGCCAATGAGAGTTTGATGAGAAGTGTTGGGCTAACCGAGAACACAAACTTATATACCCGGCGCGTGGATTGTGGAGGATATCTTTCTTACTTAACTTAACTTATGTGCTGAGCTACGCGCTTGAGGAGTGCGATCTGTTCATCAGATAACGCAATCAGATACTGAGGTGGCTAGCACAAGTATCGGGAGGATCTTACTTCAACGTCATGTGTGACCCTAGCTGTACCCGTCAGGCACTCGCCGACCCCGTGTCTCTCGCTAAGCACCATCCATACCTCGTTCTCCCGGAAAAACAATATACTCACAAAGGCAATAAGTATGGAGAGCATAGTCTTCCAGATCGAAAATTGAAAAAAAGTCTATAGCTTCTAGGCCTACCGGTACAGCTAGTCTCCCAAAGCAAAAGAAGCAAAAAGAGCAAAAGAAAAATTTTCTTTTTCCTTTCCGCGACCCCGTCGATCGCCAACCTTAAGGTCTAGTCTAGAGTCGGATTTTCCCACCTCGTAACATGATTGATAAGCACCAGAGCCCTATTGATGAAGGCTAGGTTTCTCCAATCTCCCAGTCCCTAATAGCCGGTTCCCCTTCTATTTCGCTGTCACTCATAGTCGGTAAAAGCAAGTGTGACCCAAAAGCAAGTGTGACGCCCCAGCTTTTTTTTTTTTTCCCAACAACACTTACACACACAACACTAATTTTCAACTACTGATCCCAATTTCTATATAAGTTATAAATGTCTCCTCTTAGCTAGGAGATGGCATCTAAATATATATATTTCTCTAAAGTGACAGCAATCTAAAATCCTGTCAGCACAATCATTACTAGTGAATACACATAGATGCTAATGCAATTCTGGAAATGAAATTCAATCAGAGTAAATCAAAACCACCTAAATAAAATTCATCACTGCTATCTACATCTTGGAAGTAGAATATGTATACATGTTACAAATAGAAACAAGTTAAGAAAATTCAGGCTGATAGGGAAAGTGAGATTGCTTCAGCTAG
>Ga0307507_10008581_pt1 | contig 14041 bp, 2 predicted proteins | sample 7_EM_MG_FD_207223 | JGI IMG/M metagenome (GOLD analysis project Ga0307507, IMG submission 207223) | Populus trichocarpa ectomycorrhiza microbial communities from riparian zone in the Pacific Northwest, United States - 7_EM | ecosystem: Host-associated > Plants > Roots > Unclassified | place... | reverse complement strand
TAAATGCTAATACTTAATTATAAATGCTGCTAAATGCTGGGAAATGCTGGGAAATGCTAGGAAATGCTAGGAAATGCTGAAATGGCAGAAAGGTAAAATTAAATGCTGGTAAATTTTTTCCTGACGATAAATACATTAAGGAATTCACGAAGCGTATTATTAATGTATTGCTAAAACGTACTAGAACCGTTCTTTACGCTAAATAGCATTACTAGGTATTTAAAGAGTCCCTATTATGTACGAAAAGCTATATACTTCTCATCTCCTTTATATATACAAATTTTATTAAAGGCAGCAATTATATTAAGCTTTATAAAGTATTATACCTTTACTAATTAGTTAAGCGTCTCTTAAATTAAGGGAATTGGATATTAGTTTTAAATTATAATTATATTTAAAGCTTAATAATTAATATAGAATCTTAAGCCTCCTCCTAGCTTTTTAATAAATAGTATAGGTAAGGTAAATGGAGATTAACTAGGGCAAATAGATCCTTTTTCTAGATACTTGTTAAGGTATTATTGCATTATAAGCAGTTCTTCTTATAATATACTATATAGCGGACCAAACTTTAGTGTTATACTAGGCTTAAGTTCTATCTTAAAATTGTGCTTCTTTTAGTACGGGGCTAGTTGGTCTGCAAATTGTTTTTTAAACTTATTAATTAGGTTATAGTACTCTTTGGGTATAAAAGGTTAAGGATTAGAATACTATTTCGGTTCTAGTGCTTTTTTAATGTCTTCTATAATTATAGTAAAGATTTTATAATCTTGTCTTTTTGCTAATTAGATAAAAGGCGCGGCCTGTATTATATAAATTTTAAGAGGTTTTAACGTAATATGTTTGCATTCTTTACTATAATCGACAGTTGTAGATTTATTATATTGGTTTGAGGCTTATAGTAAGGGTAATTTATATTATATTAAATTTAAATAGTTATGCGCATGTTTATAGGGTAAATGGTTTTTTAAGCAATAACTTTGGCAGTAGGTTGTATAGAACTTTAGTATTTCTTTAACCTAGCTAATTAAGGGGTTATGTTGTTTTAGCTATCTATATCTAAGTATAACTTTGTATTGCTTTAAGGGTGTTATAAATAGGGAGATGTGTTTAAGGTATTTGCCTATCTGCATTTTTACTAGGGCGTAGTATGTTATTTTGCTATATATTAAGGGTTTGCTATTAAAGCCTTATAGGCCTTAGGGCTTATTAAGTTTTTTTAAATTTAGGTATTAAGTTTTTATATAGTTTGTATTAATAAAGCCCATGCTAGTGGCTCCGCTATCTATTAGAATTTATACCTTCTTCTATTTTTTAAGTATTTGAATTTTACCATGTATATTAAGGGAGTTATGCTATGTATTAGCGCTGGAAGAGCCTAGACACTTATACTCTTCCACTTTTTATCCTAAAGCGCGACTTGGCCTTAGGATAATTTGTTTTCCAAGTTAACTAAAGGCAAGATACTTTATAGCGACCAAATATAATTTATAGAGTAGGTATAATTTAAGGAATAAGTATAACTTAAGGAATGGGTATGGTTTAAGGATTAGAAGGAACTACGGCGGACTTTTTTAAAAGGGTAAGTTTGGCAATGGTTTTAAATATGTCCTTTTTTACCATATCTAAAGCATTCTCTATTTATAGCTTAAGCCCTTTATTTATTAGTTCCTAAGGGTATATAGGATTAAGCGGCATTAAGGTCCATAGGGTTATATATAGGGCTTTTGGGTTTTGGAGACGGATTATGCTTTAGGGTATATACCAGTTTTGTAGAGTTTTAAATATAAGGTATAGTTGGCTTTAGAGAATAAGTCTATTTATTGTATTAAAGGTCCTTATTAATTCGTTAATATATTATAGCAAATTTGGATAGGTCTTTTAGTAATTCTCTGCCTACTAACTGGGCTCTAATCTTATTTAAAATAGCTTATTAAAGAGCAGCGACTCTAGCGGCTTTATTCCAATCTAGCTCGCTAATAAGACCTAATTTTTTTTTAAAAGAAGCTAGTAAAGTCTTAATTCCATTATTATAGGTTTTTAAGTTTGGTAACAGCTGTATATTTACGGCTAGCGTTATTATATATTTGTTCTAGTAGAGAGATAAAGGTTTTAAAATTAACGAAAGTGCCATTATAGAAGAATAGATCTATAGTTTATACAGCGTCCTTACTTAAATAAGACATTCCATAGCTAACCTTACTAGCCTTAGTAGGGTATTAATTATAGTTTATTAAGAGTTTAAGACGGAGCTTAGTTATAAAGGGATGTAGGTTATTTTAGTTTCTATTAAACATTAGAGGATTAGGGAGCTTTTTAGATTTTATAGTAGGTACTAGGTTCGCTATAGGTATAGATTAAGCTACTATTACTAGTTTAGTGTTTGTATTTAATTAGTTAGGTTTAGGTACTATTATTTTAATCTTATTTATAGGTGTTGCTATTAGGGTCTATAATATAAATGCCTTAATATTACGGAGTTTTTTGCGGAGTGCTTCTATTAATTGCTAGTACTGGGCTTCCAGTATAGCCTGCTACTAAGCTAAGGCGTCTATAAAGGCCTATTATATTATGGTTAACTGTTCCCTAACTAGGGTTATAATACTTATAGTTATTAAAAGGGATTTAGGTTTATTTGCTATTTTAATAGTGGCTATTTTAACGCAATATAATGTAAGGGCGTAAAGAGACTTTAGGGAAGATTTAAAGGAATAATATAAATTCTATCTAAATCTATGGGTATATAGCTCTTATAGAGTACAAAACGTTATATAAAGAAGAAAAAGGAATATAGGAAACTTATAACTAAATATTTAGGGTTTTAGCAGCAGACGTGTGGGCATAAGCCCGTGTAGATTTTAATAGGTTTTAACTAAATTCTATTATATTAGTGGAATTTAGTGGAATTTAATTAAGTTAGCGGAATTTGGCGGAATTTAATTAACTTTAGCAGAATTTAGCAGAATTTAATTGACTTGTGTAAGAGGCCAGCCTAACCGGAACGTATAATTATCTAATCGGCAGTGTCATAGGTAAGTAGAAGGTAAGTCAAAGGTAGAATAAGTTGCACGTATTAAAGGACAAATGCTTCTGACCACTTCTATTTAGAGACTAATTGCTAGTTCTTCTCTAGAGGAGAACCAGCTTCCTATATAAACCTTCTAAGACACTAGTAAAACCTTTCGCCCCTATCTATCTAACTATGTCTCCTCTGGGACATATATGGGACGTAGACGGGATATTAATAAAACCTCCTACTGTCTTATCTGATATGTACCTCCTGGAGGGTTCCGTTACAATTACCTCCCCTTTTAGGGTCTTGGTCCTCCAAGACTTCGCCTCTTAATAAACTCTTATGGAGTTCCAACTAAAACCACTAGGGAAGTTCTTTAGTAGAAAGGTACTCTATAATGCGGCTCATCGCCGGTTCTTTACTAGCGTGGAACCTTACTTTATCTTTTATTCCTCTACTCTTCTTCCACTATAGCTCTTCACAGTGCCTTTATAATAGAACTTTAATAATAATAATAAAAATTAAATGGGATTTACCTTCCTTATTATAAGAATTTATTATAAGCTGATCCAGAGGTTGTCCTATACGATACGTTAACTAGCCACTATCCCTATTTACCTAAAATAGGTCCTAATAATAACGTCTTAATATTAATTTCTTCTAGTTTATAAGCTGTCGTCTCTTATGCGTCTTTCCATTAATAACACTATTTGTCTCGCCTTTTAGCAGACTGTTTTTTATTATATCTTAGCTTTTAGCTTCCGCATCTCTAGCTATTCTTTCCACCACTACTCCATTATCTTCTTATAACGCGTCTATAGGTAATAGGATCCCTATTTTATCTCTTTAATAATACTAACTTCCTATAGTGTTCTCTTGCAATGGCTTATAATTATACTGCGCGTCCCTAGACTGGCGGCGGCGTTATCCCTACTCTATTAGTACCATAGACCACCTCTATTACTCCTACGGTAGTTTCTCTAAAGTGCTACCGTTATTACGTTTACGCGCTTACATTAGACCCGTCCCACGCCTATAAAATACCGCGCTCTAGCGAGAACAGATCTAAGTATTCCTACTATTACAGCCGGAAAAAGACCTATATTCTAGTATTTCCTATTCTATCCTATTCTGGACTCCACTAACTATATTAGATCCCCGCTATCTACGCGTATAAGGCTTACCGGCTCTAACACGCCATTAGGGATTTCCATCTGTATTAAAATAGTAAAAGATGGGGATAGAAGGTGTCTTCTATTACTTGTAGCCTTTTTAATTTAATAAGGGTTTCTACTACTATAGAGACGCAGCGATCTTAGATATATAGTGTCTAGAAGCGTATATATAAGCAGCTCGTTCTTATAAATAACAACATTTACACTCTTACGCGGGCCTTTCTGGCTAGGTAAGTCTCTTTAGTAACACATTTAGGAACTATACTAACTCTTTAGTTGTTAACTTTCTAATCCTAGCCTAGATACCGATTTAGAGCCTAGGGATAATACTAAGGATAATAACAAAGATAAATGTTCTTCCCGCTAGTCCCCTGGCTATAGTGGTCTATCTAGTTCCCGCCGCTCTAAGAAGAATATTAGTAAGAATGCTAATGCTTCCGGGGATGGGAGTGCTAATAATACTACCAGTAATAACGTTAAGATAGAGGAGGAGGCTCCTGTTACTACTTCTAGTATTTAAGTTATTATCTTATTCTTTTCTTCTTCTTATAGAATAGCTTTATATAGTGTCTCTCTAGTACTTCTAAGATGCCCTAGTACTAGGAATTAACTTTATACTTTAGGGATACCTCTATTTTTATTTTTAGTAACAGTCCGTATAAAAGCAGCATACTACTATAATCTCCGTATATAATAAACGGGTAGTGTTCTTATAGGTGCTTTACAATTTCTTAAATTTTCTAAATCTTTACTCTGTGTCTTTTTGGTCCTCTTTGTATTATTAACTCTATTATATATCTCCAGTATTAGACCGGATACTCTCCTTTTATCCCTTAGGAACCCTTCTAAATCCCTAGGACCCCTTCTTCTAGTACTACTACTTATTCTTAAATAGTGTCCTCTTTAGATAGCATCCCTAGTAGTTCTTATATAGATCCCTATATCTTTCTCTTATAGGATTCTAGGATCCCTATTATAATAACAAAACATTCCCGTTTCTAATGCCTGTGCTAGACCTTATAGTTTTAATTTATAGGGTCTTCCCCGTTGTCTTGTCTGTGGTATATCTAAAACCGTTACTAAATCCTAATTTATAGTCTTTAGGAAAGTTTTAATTGCCGTCTTATATCCTAGCTAAAGGTGCTCCTTAGGTTCCCAACTGTTATACGCCTAGGAGTATCCTTCCTAATAAACTAAAAATTCGCGTTTCTTCTAATGCTATCTTTAGTCTAGAATATCTTCTACATTCCATTCTAGTTCCCTATTAATTTTGCTAGGTAGGGGTGGTTCTATACTGTCTCTTCTCCAGTATAACTTTAATAAGAAAACATAAAATATAGAATATATTAGATATGATTTCGGTAATTCCAATTTATAGGCTTAATTTCCTTTAGTTTTCCTAACTATTTTAAAGGGTCTAAGCTACCTATAGTCCAGCTTCTTCTTAATACGTTTTGTCCGGATGTTTTTTATAGATAGTAAGACTTCGTCTCCTATTTTAAATTCTTTAGGCATATATCCCTTATTATAGTACCTTTTTTATATAGCCTAGGTGTCTAGTAAGTGCTTTTTAAGTTCTTCTCTGCGAATTCTTATTTACTTAATTCTCTTGGATGCTACCAGGGCCTCTCTTTTAGGAACAATATCCTTAACATTTTAGGGGTTATTTACTTTTACCCCAAATAGTGCTTTATAAGGGGTCATTTTTATACTGCTATAGATGCTTATATTATATATATATTACGCCAAAGCTAACCACAATAGCTAATTATCCTGTTAATAATTAATATAGCAGCGGAGGTAGTGTTCTAACAACGCATTTAGACGCTCTATTTATCTATTTATTTACAGGTAAAAGGCAGTGCTTATCTTTCGCTATATTTTTAATAAAAGACAGAATAAAGCCTAAAATGCGCTATTAAATATGGTACCTCTATTAGATACGATTCCCCTTAACGTGCTAAATAAGAGCTACCGCTCTAAAAATAGGTCTGCCAGTTCCGCTGCCGTGATCGTTATTATAACAGTAAAATACCCTAAAAACTTTATATATCTGTTAACGATTACTAGGATAGCGTTAGTAACGTCTCCTGTTCTTATTTTAGTAGGGGGTAAGCCTATTATAAAATCCATTATTAATTCTAATATGGGTTCTTGCGGAATAGGAAGCACTAATAACTTGCCGTATAGGCAATGCCTAGATATCTATACCCTTTAGCACGTATTATATCTTAATATATAGTCCCTAACTTCTTTAGATATTTTATCCCAAAAGTATTTCCTTTAAACGGCCTTAAGGGTTCTATTAGCACCATAATAACCCCTAAGAGGGTCGTTATAGAAGACCTTTAGAATTTTATCTCAAACTGTTTGGTCCTTTAGGATATATGCAGCACCCTTAAAGCGTAATAGACCCTTTTAGTCTTGCTGCCATAGCTTCTTAGTAACTCTAGCCAAGTTGGTCTCTACTATTCTTTCCACCTCTCCCTAGAAATGAAGGCGTCCCTTTATTATGCTTAAAGAAGAAGATCTGGAAAGGTTTTGTGTAGATCGCTTATTTCCGTTTTACCCATCACTATTACGGACCCTAGGCGTAGCACAAAACGTTTTAAACTATTAGTGCCAGCAGATTCTCCTACCGTTATACAGTATATTACGCTGCGGATAGGTATCTTGCCTATCCCCTCTAAATCCAGAAACTCGCAGCTAATATATTATTAAGTTAAAGGTGCCGCGATACCCCTAGCACATTCTATAGAATTTTTACTAATTCTAGGGTACGCTAACTTTGTAATGTCTGCTTAGTCTATAACCTAGTCCGTAACCATATCCTACGGCTCTATTATTATAGTACTTCGCAGCTGCATCGCTAGGACCTCTGCCCTACTATAGAATTCTATAGTTCTAGGGAAAGATTCTTCTTTTTTCCTAAGCAAATTTTGTAATATAAGAATTATTTCCCCTATGCTGTTCTGGATTCTCCTAGTCTTATAATTTAGATATCTTAACAACCTATTAGCGGGATTTGTCTTTCCTAGGCGGTATATAATCTTAAAGTCGTACTATAATAGTGCCTCCGCCTATCTAGCTTATTAACCGCTTAACACCTTTATAGTTATAAAGTATTCTAGGTTATTATAGTTTGTAAGGACTTTAATGGGATAATTGCTTCTTATATAATAATATTGCTAGTGCTTTATTGCTGCGACTATTGCGAGCAGCTCCTGGTTATGCGTTATATAACACTACTCTATAGGGGTCATTTTCCTTAACTAAAACGCCATAGGATGCTATTCTCCGTCTTTTAATTAAGATATAATTGCCCCTAGGGCGAAGCCGGATGCATCTATTTTAAGGTATATACGTAACTCCTAGTAGAAGTGTATTAGGATAGGCGCTAATATAAACAAATCCTTTAACCAGTCTATAGCCTGCTTAGTAGCTTCCCTAAATATAAAGGGTCCTAACTTCTTGCCATCCTTGGATCCCTTTAGTAGATTGGTAATTAGGAGTATTACTTATAAGTAATAAACAATAAACCTTTAGTAGAAGTTTGCCGTGCCTATAAAAACCTATACTTCCCTAAACGTTATAGAGTATGGCTATTCCCTAATAGCGTCTACCCAGCTTTTCTCCATTGACACTCTGTTAACGCTGACGATAAAGCCCAGAAAATTAATGCTGGTGATATAGAACAAGCATTTTTTTAGGTTTATATAGAGCTTATATTCCCATAGTCTTTCTAGTACTATTTGCACATAGTACGTATATGCTTTATAGTTATTAGAGTAGACTATAATGTTATTAAGGTAGACTATATATATCGTATCCAATAGGCCCAATAATGCCTTATTAATATAGGCCTAGAATATTACCGGTGCGTTAGTAAGCCTAAATGGCATTACTAGGTACTTAAAGTGGCCGTACTATATTTAGAACACCGTTTTCTATTTATCGCCGGCTTTAATCCGGATTCAATAGTATACATCTTTTAGATCCAATTTTGTGAATATCTTTACGACTAATAGCCTATTAATAAGCTCCCCTATTAAGGGTAGCGGGTAGTAATTCTTTATAGTAATCTTGTTTAGCGCCTAATAGTTAATATAGAAATAAAGGGTCTTATCCTTCTTAGGTATAAATATAATTAGTGCCCCTGCCTAACTTATAAAAGGCCAAATCTATCCTCTCTAAAGATTGTCCACTATATACTAACGTAATACTGCCAGCTTGTTTTCTAATAGGTTATATAGTGGTCTAAAAGGAGGTTCCTTATCTTCTGTATCTATCTCGTGCTTTACTAATATAGGGTTAGGCAAGGTGTACACGGCTTCCTTATTGGTAACATCCTTTAGGTCTATATATTCCTATAGAATCTCTAGTTCCTTAACTGCGTATAGCTGGATATCCAAAAATAAATACCCTGTGTCCCCATTCTTGGTGTTAAGGGTAGTATATATAGTATACACCCACCCTTCCTCTTGCACATAGTTTAAGAAAGTCTTTTAATCTTCAACTATAATACGCGGTTAAGACTTCCGGTGTTAATATAAGGCTAAAGGCTAATTAATGTCTGGATTAACTTATTAAAGCCATAGGTATCCCAAAATAAGGTTATACCCCTTAATTTCTGCGGCGCAGAAGCGTATCTCCTATGTGTCCTATAGACTATCGCGGTCCTGGCTGGCCACGGAAAAAGTTTATTCTCTATAGCACGGAATCCAGTGGCCTCTAATGCTTTAAATAGTGCGCACCTGCGAGCTACTAAGGTCTAAATCCAATTCTTTTACTAGTAATTAAGAAATAAACCCTATAGTCACGCCGCTGTCCATAAGGCAGTCTTATATTACCTATTTATTATTAACTTAAATAGAGACGGGAATAACTATACGGTAGCTTACTCCCTCCTTCTCTTACTGGCCTAGTATAAGGGAGTAAAGATCCACTAGGCTCTCTCTTTTCCCAATTAAGTATCCTCTTACTTCTTCTACCGGCAGAAGCGTTGTATATGGCCTTTCTTACCGCAGTAATAACAGCTGCGTAACTCTTGGTTCCACGGTTTCTGCCTATTATCATTCTAGGGTTAACCAGCGTTGCTCTAGGGTTGCGAAGCCTGCTCACGTTGTCCTTCCGCAGAGTAGTTAGGTCGGAATCTGCCCCTTTTATTAAAGCTAGGTCTAGTTCTACGCTCTTTATTATTGGCGTCTCATTCCTTTTACTTCCCCAGATGGTCTCTTTTAGCGTTCTTAATCTAAGTAGCCTTAGAGATAAGCTTTTCTTAGGAGGTAGGAATTTCGCCCTTCTCCTATATAGCCTATTAAATCTTAGGTCGTAACTTAGCAAGTAGCTAGTAAAGTTATATAGCGTTATCCCATAGGTCCGAGTAGGGTATATTGTCTTCTAGTTCTTCCAAGTAGTTTATAAACTAGACTACACTCTGGCCTTCTTACTGTTTGGCGTTGTGGTATTACTAGTTATAATCCATCCCTTAATTAGTAAGGTCTTGGATCTAATTAACTAACTATAACTTAAGTTTGCTAAATTTAAAGGGTGTGGTAAGTTTCTTCTTATAGCGTATCTATAAACTCTTAATAGTGCTACGTAGGAAGGTAGAAGCAATTAGTATCTGATTATACTTATTAGAATAACGTTTTAGGTCCAGCCGAAACTTAGTTTTATATTAACGGATAAAACAATTATAGTTCCGGAGACTATTACTATTATACTTATCAGGTTCCTTTATACGGAATTTAGGTTTTTCTAATGTTATAGCGTAGTATAGCGTTACCCCTTTAAGTCCGCTTCGTGTCTAGGGTATCTATACTTCCTCTAATTGTCCTTGCAATTGTCCTTGGTAGTCTTAATATACTTATCTTAATTATATCTCCAACTCCTTTATCTTTTATAGGGTCTCGCGTAGCGACCGCTTTAATAACTCCCCAGCGGTAATCGTTCCTAAAGGTCTTGGAAGGTTAGACGGACCAGCCGTGGCTTCCTAGTCTACTCCTTCGTAAGTAGAGGGGATGCGCTCCTCTGGGGAGACTCTATCAGCCTCTTATAGTAAGGGCGTCGTTTTAGGGGGTAAGGAGGTATAGCCCATTATTGTTAATTAATAGCCGTACGTTCCTTCCATAAAGGATTATAAGCGATTAGAATTATAAGAGGCCAGCCTAACTAGAACGTATAATTATCTAATCGGCAGTGTTATAGGTAAGTAGAAGGTAAGTCAAAGGTAGAATAAGTTACACGTATTAAAGGACAAATGCTTCTAACCACTTCCATTCAGAGACTAATCTCTAGTTCTTCTCTAGAGGAGAACCAGCTTCCTATATAAACCTTCTAAGACACTAGTAAAACCTTTCGCCCCTATCTGTCTGACTATATCTCCTCTGGGATATATATAGGATGTAGACGGGACATTAATAAAACCTCCTACTGTCTTATCTGATATGTACCTCCTAGAGGGTTCCGTTATAACTTAACAGAATTTAGCAGAATTTAATTAAAGCGTTAGAATTTATCTATCGAGTGTTTTACCGAGACATTCCTACTGTAACTGGGCTAGTCCCATTACATATACAAAACTTAATTTTATTTATATATTTAACCGCCTTTATATTATAAAAGGAGATAGATAGCTTCCTATATTCCGTACTAGATATAAACTATTTAAATACTTAGTAACGCTATTTAGTCTCGTAAATGCCCTAAGTTTATTCTAATACTTTATAAATAATACTTTACGCCCTTACCTATATATTTTTTACACTACTTATATTAATATATAGTAACAACCTAGCTAAATATAAAAAATATTTTAACTTTGTTCTAGAAGCCCTATATAAAGCTAGCCTATAATTAGATATAAATAAGTATAGATTTTATAAAATAAAAGTTCTATACCTTAGACTTATTATTTTTATAAATAGTATATAAATAGATCTAAAAAAGATTAAAGTAACTATAAACTAGTAAGAATTTAAAAACGTTAAGGACGTAAGGGCCATTATAAGATTTGCTAACTTCTGCTAATAGTTTATTAATAATTTCTTCGCCTTAGCTTTATCCCTTATTACTTTAACCTAAAAGGATAAAGCCTTTATTTTTAATAAGAATTGTAAAAAAGCCTTTATATATCTAAAGGTTATATTTACTACTATACCTATACTCTAATACTATAACCTAGATTAAATAAGTATTATAAAAGCTAACTTATCCAACTATGCCACTAGAGGTATTTTGTCTTAATATAATGAGGGAGTATTATACCCTATAGTATACTTCTTAAAATAACTAAGCCTAGCTAAATATAATTATAAGATCTATAATAAGGAACTACTAGCTATTATTAGATGCTTTAAGTAATAGTAACCTAGGTTAAAAGGCGCCGGATTTCTAATTAAGGTTCCTAGCAATTATAAAAACTTATAATACTTTATAACTATAAAATAGCTAAGTTATTACTAGGCCCGTATAAGGCTATTGCCTAGGTGTATGGTAGGGAGTAGGCAAGCTAAGCATAAGTTATAAGGAGAGTCGATGGAAGAGGACGATATGGTAAAGAGTAGGTATGGCAATACCTTATACGGAGAGAGACGAACCGATGAGGAGGGAAAGGGCTATAGGCCTAAGGAGCTTATAAGGAGGTGCTAAGGGCTAGCTAAAGGCTAGCCTTAGCAGCTTCTAAGAGCCCCTAGGCGTATACTTAAGTAAGAAATAAAATATCCCTTATAGCCCACTAGTTAGAATATCTATCCCATTTCTAATTCTTAGTTATATACTATCTAGGCGTCTAAAGTTAAAAATTTAATACCCTAACCTAACGCTTATAAGATATACCAGTATAAGAAAAAGCACGTACCTACCGTAATTAAACCCTACTTTACCTAAACTATTTAATCTTCTACTAAAACCCTTACTGTGACGGTGCTAGAGCGCGTCACCTACTACTTTGCCGTTTCCTAGGCAATCTAAGGCAATCTGCGGCAATATACGGCAATCTGCTAAATCCTGCCATATTCTACCAAGTTACTATTAGCTCGCTTACTACTAGCGCCTTAATAACCTTTTATATCTTGCTAGTCTCCACTAGTCTTCTTCTTCTCCTTAGCTTAGTATTCTTATATAATAGCAATCTACAAGCTTTAGTTTAGAAGCAATTATATGAGCCCGTTATATTATACTAAGCTCTCCCTACATTGCCTAGGAAGGCCTTAATAATATCCTACCCTAAAAAGAAGACCTTTATCTACAATAACGTGTTAACGCGTTATACTTAGATATTAAAAAACTTATACTACTACGCCTAAGAAGGCCCTAATAATATCCCAATTTATAGGCCAGACTGTACTTAACCTGCATACCTAAAAGAACCCTAGAATTAAAACTAAATTATACAATTCTAACAAACCTTAGGAAGCTAACGATGGCACCTAAAGCGAGCTTATTTAAAAGACCTACCTCTACCCAAGAGGAACATGAGATCCAGTTAGGATTAGAAATTAAAGATAATAACAACGTTATAAATATATATAAGCAGATTCGTGCCCTTACAGCCAATTAGAAGGTCAATTATCTCCAAGCCTAAAGCATATAAAAGACTCTAAAGGAGATCCTAGAAAGCCTTACTGCCCTATAAAATAGCCTAGCCTCCCCTTTATAAAGTGTGAAGGGCTCAGTCAACAGAACAGGATTCTATTGGTAGCTAGTAACGAGAATTCCAAGACGAGGACTGGAAGAAGGTCGAGGAAAGGACACGTCTATATACATGGTGCCAAGGCTCGGCTCGGCCGAGCCCCTGACTAGGGTCTGTAACAGTGCCGTAACATAAAGCCTTAGTTAACCTATTTACTTAACTAAATATAATATACTAAAGAGTACGGACATAATAATAAAGTAATTAAAGTCCGTTAAGCTCCCTAACCCCCTACTATTATTAGATAGTATAGACCTGACCTTTAAAAACTAGAAAATCTAGGTGTAAGGAAAGCTTTGTATTAACTATAACCATTTCCCCTTTAAAGAAGCTAAAATACTCTACCTCTTTGGTTAAACTATTGGGGACACCTAGTGATACCTCTAGGCCAAGTTTAAGGACAAGTTACCTATTTGGTTTATATCTGTTAATAAGATAATACAGCACCTAGCTGCTATCTATATTAATATAAATAAAGTATAGGATGCCCGTTATAACTATAATTGCCTAATAATAAAACTAAATTAATCCTTTACTGAGTTTTAGACTTAATTCTTATACCTAGCAGGTAAAGGCCAAGTTCCCCCTAGGAACTACTGTTTAGACCTATATAATAAGCTAACAGTCCAACTATAGGAGAAGATTGCAGTAGCTTTAAACAACCTACTAACTTACTAAAGACTTGCAGCCTAATGTTTGTTACTAGATTTAGAACTAAAATAAATTAATACTTGTTCTAACTAACTAAAGAAGTCCCGTAATAACTGGAACCTATCTGCTATGCTAACGGGAGCTAGCGTTAGAAGATAAACCACAACTACCCTTATACTAAAAGTGGTTATAACTACCTACTTACAAGCCTTGTCCGAATCGCTACATACTATACCTTTAGCTAATACTTATTGCAATACCCCAATTAACCCTACCACGGTTATATGCTTTAATTGCGGAAAGGATGGTTACTTTGCTATATCCTGCCTAGAGCTAAAGGATATAGGTAATATTAAGGAGATAAAGGAAGAAGAAACGTTTAATAAGTTAGGAAAAGAAGAACCCTAGGGAAAGACTCCCCCCTAGGGTATCCTATTAATCTTAAAGAGATTAATCTAAGTTAGCTAATAGGTGGCAAATACTTTATAGTTCTATATATAGTATCTT
>Ga0307507_10008580_pt1 | contig 14043 bp, 14 predicted proteins | sample 7_EM_MG_FD_207223 | JGI IMG/M metagenome (GOLD analysis project Ga0307507, IMG submission 207223) | Populus trichocarpa ectomycorrhiza microbial communities from riparian zone in the Pacific Northwest, United States - 7_EM | ecosystem: Host-associated > Plants > Roots > Unclassified | place... | reverse complement strand
CCGACACCGATATCTTGGTAATAGATTCCCAGAGATAGCATACTCGTACTTGCACAGGCAACTCAGATAATAGTTCGCGATGAATTCTCAAGATAGATTACTCAGACTAGGCTAATCAAGGAGCGATCAATCAAGGTATGGGGTTAGGGTTAAGATTCAGGAACGCACTTAAACCCGACCTTCCAGTACCCCACAATTCATTCGTTCAGCCCACCTCCACCCCACCTCACAGCATCATGGCAGAAGCCAAAATATCCATATTACCGCTTTTAAAAGCGCTGTCTGAGCCTTCGGGAACCGTATCTCCCGAAGATATCACAAAGGCTATCACTCATAGCTTCAAAGACGAACTCTCGCCAGTGCAAACCGGGGCGCTATTGACAACATTGCATTTTACAAAATTGGACCAGAAGCCAGAGATTATTGCTGCTGCTGCGAAGGCCATGAGAGCCGCTGGGTTGAAAGTTGATGGGCTGCAGGCAGATGTCTGGGGGGACGAGACTTCTGGGGGAAAATACGGAGGTGGTTTGGTGAGCCCTGTTTCTAAACCAGAGGCCAAAGCTGTAGCTAATAATGGATAGGTCGATATAGTTGGCACAGGGGGTGACGGTCACAATACCTTCAACGTATCTACAACTGCCGCGGTACTAGCCTCCGGGTGCGGGTTAAGAATATGTACATGCTGCTCCTACCCTGTAACACACTATCGTGAAGTAACTGTTCCAACGTTTCGCAGGCAAGCATGGGAACAGAGCCTCCACGTCCACGTCGGGTAGCGCAGATATTCTCACTTCTTTAGGCGCAAAGCTCATGGCTATAACACCGCCCATTGTTACATCCATTTTCAATGAACCTTCCAGGGGAAACTTCTGCTTTCTTTACGCCCCTGTTTTCCATCCGGCTATGCGCAATGTGGCTTTCATTCGCCGCGAGTTAGGACACCGAACCATCTTTAATTTTCTTGGACCTCTAGCCAACCCAATTGACTACTCAGTTTCAGGAGGCCTGGAAGCAAGAGTCATTGGCGTTGGCAAGCGGGAGCTTGGCCAAACCTTTGCCGAAACAATGAAGATTCTAGGAGCTAGAAAGGGAATGGTAGTATGCGGGGAAGAGGGTCTCGACGAAGTCTCGTGTGAATGTAGGACCGAATGCTGGAGGCTATTGGTGGATCCTAAGACAAATGAGGTCATCGTGGACCACTTCTTTGTTCACCCCACAGAGACCTTTGGAATTCCTACGCACTCCCTTTCTAAGGTTACTGGAGGCAAAGGCCCTGATGAGAATGCTGCCATCTTGGAGAGACTGCTCAAAGGGCAAGAGCAAGATGACGAGAAGGCTGTGAAGGACTTTGTATTGGTGAACACAGCAGCCCTCATCGCTATATCTGGACTCCTAGGCCCAGTCGAGCGAGTGCCCGAGGGAACAGTCGCAAAGGGTGCGGTCTGGAAGAAGGCAGTAGAGAAGGCGAATGAAGGAATCACAAGCGGGAAAGCCTGGGGGGAATGGTCGAAGTTTGTAGAGAAAAGTCAACAGGCGGAGGATAGTCAGGCGTAGTCTTCCCCCCAACCCACTTTTCTTATTACGACCTATGGTTCTTTTCCGCTCCTATGGACTACCCGGCAAATCAACTCCTCTGAACCATATAAGCATAAAATAGTTTCTAAAGCCCTCTCTGTCTCAATTTTGCCTATACCTAATATCCCGTCAAGGCCCCCAACTGCTTTCGCTATCCAGACTATCCCAACACCACCATCACCGCAACAGTCCATCACAAGTAATCACTCGATAACACCAATCTCTAGAAATGCATACATAAACTCCCACCGCACTCTACCTCGCCATTCCCTACAATATCCCTCTTCACCCCTAGTCCTAGTCCAAGCATACACCCCACCGCCCAGCGCCCAGCCCTTTCCCGGTCGATCCCTTTGTGTGCCCGGACCTCACGCTCGAGCTGAATAGAGCAATATCACCGCTCCTCAGGGGAAAACCCACTCCCTCAAGCCCATAAACACCATCGACCAGACTACCCCCACCAGATGACCAATACCCATACCCATACCCATATGTGCCCAATCCTCGAAAACCCAGAGGACAAAGCACACACCAAAAGGTCTTGAAATTCGAGAACGAACAAGCGAACGAAGGAATAACTCATCCATCTCTTCCTACAGTACCCCACCTACAAGTATATACATACTAGCGACAAAATAACATTACCACTACTACACATGCTAACGGTATCGTGCGACGTGATGCTCGGGTTTTTACCCTGATGCCTTGCTTGCTTGCTACTGTACACACTAATCCGCTTTACGAGTGCTAAAGTGCTGGTAGAGCGTCGGGGTCCTGGGGGTGTGCATTCTGCATGATGCGATGTGGGCTTGAGTGATGAGCGCCGGGGGTGTAGTAGAGGTTCTCAGCGGGAGAGGGAGGGAGGGAGGTGGGGGTTGAGTTTGGGAATTGGTAATTGGGATTGCGAGGCTAGCCTATGTACTTAGTGGTTTTATTGTTAGTTCTTTTTTGTTGTGATGGCTGATGATGAGTGGGCGGGTGGATAGATGGCTAGGGATGAAGGAGTATGAATCAGTGAAAAATTCTCCAATTAATAGAGTAATATGATACTTCTATACATCACTCCAAGAACGCAGGTAGATATTCATACAACTCTCAGCAATTCTCAAAGAGAAAGAAAAGAGAGAGAAAAGACATGGCCCCCAAGATCTTTGGCATGTGCTCGCACGGCCGAATTGAAGCCAGACATTTTGTATGGGAATTGCGACCTTAAGGTGTCCGGCTTCAACTCAGCCGCGCGAGCACAGTACCGGTCTTCGAACAGACCCACTCCGCTATGACATCTCAACCCCGCTAACCTGCGATTGAATGGGCCACTTAGCGCTGGCGCAACAGGCTATATCGGCGGCAGAACCCTCGACCTCCCAACAACGACGGACTCAAACTACAAGATCACAAGCCTAGTTTGCGAGCAAAAGGCCGCAGCAGTCGCCAAAGAGTATCCACACTTCCGCACCCTCATCGGTGATCTCGACACCGCCGCGCCCATGAAATCCGCCTGGGCGACCTCGGACATCATCCTACATTTTTGCAAACGTAGACCATATCCCGGCCGCACAGGCCATAACCTCCGGGGAGCCGCATAGGTCATTCACACCTCCGGCGCTGAGACTCTCAGACTCTGTTGACCAATTCGACGCTGGGAAAGCTGCGCAGGAGAGTGCACGATATTGAAGAGATGGCGGAGACTATAATACGAGTTTCCCGGACGAAGGGGCACATACACCGCGGCGTGGGCAGGATCGCGATCGAGGGGAATGGGGGAGTGTGCTGTAAGGGCGGTGCTGAGTGTCCGCTGGTGGTTTATGGGCATGTGAGCGGAGTGGGGAATAGGAGGCATTCAGATACTGTCTTTGGTAAACGAAACACTAAGGAAGAAGGAGACCTTAAGGATCCAGGAGGGGGCGTGCGCTCGAAGATGTGTGCATGTTGGTGATCTTGTGAGGTTGCGCCTAACGCCTGTAGAGGAGGCCGTCAGATGTGGTAGTAGGAGGATTGTTTGTAGTCCTGAGGGATGCCATTTTGTCAAGAGTGGTGAAATGGTTTTTTTTCCCCCTTTCTCCCTCTCGATTCTCTCGATTCTTTGCGTCATTAAGCCTCCCTTCTTTCCCTCCTTCCCTTCTTTCTTCTTCCCTGAAATTCGCCCTGGAGAAGGAGAGAAAAAGACTCAAAAACTAACGTGATCAACCAACCCCACGAGATCTGAGGCAAACTCCCCAAATCCCTCGTGGCGGGGGCAAATGCCGAAGGCCTTCTCGAAACAGTAAACGCAGCATCGAGCTCACCGCAGGCGCCCCATCCATACACCCATACGGACTGCTCTTTCGGGGCTCAACCTCACCCAGCAAAGCACCCAGAGCGAGAGAGAGAGAGCTCCCCGGCCTGGAGCCCGTTAAGAGCTCCGTGGAGGAAAAAACTTAGGTGCAGACATCCAGCGGGAAGCAAAAGCCTTGGGGCTCCTCTTAGCTTTTTGCAAAACAAAAAAAGAAAAGTGAAAGTAAAATACAATGTACCAGTGCGGTTGAGGTAACGTAAGATATTGTGGGGGGAAACCGGGGCGGAATTTTATTTTTTGGTCGGCCGCCGCGGTTGATCGTCGGTTCCAGTCCAATTCAGTCCCAAAATGACTGGGTTTTGCATGGGGGTCTTTTCTTCCCTTTTTTTTTTTTTCTTCTTCTCTTTATTTTTTTTCACTCACTCCTTCTTCTTCTTCTTCTCCTCCTGCTCCTCCTCCTGCTTCTCCTCGTAACTGTACCGTGATGTTAGCTTAAAGGAAGGAGCATGCGGAGTTATTACAGAAATAGCAGGAAAGGGGATAGTTATGACCTTTTATTTATTTATAAAAGCCGCCCATTAGGTAATGTCCGGCTAAGTTAATGCTTTCCCTCAACAAAGATTGCCATACTGGTATATTGAATTGAAAATTGAATTCTAAGAATCCCCGTTTGAGTTGCGGTGGCCCATGCAAGAGTGCCCTGTGCATGCTTGCTGGTGGAGTTTTTTCTTTTCTGTTTGTCCTCGGGAGGGAGAAGGAGAAGAGGTGGGGGATGAGAAGAACAACAAATGCTTGCCATGGGCGGCATACCTTACGATACCAGTCCTCAAATACTCGAGTACCGGTACCTAAACCAAATATTAAAGATTCGTTACGGTAAAATACCTGATCGCCCCTCAATCTACCTCCCCTGCCTCCCGCAAAAAAATTAATTAAAATTTAAGCTCTTCCCTGTTAAGCATCCCCCCCCCCAAACACCTCCCTCCATCTCAATCACACAAAATCACTCGTGTACTAGTACTTGACCGCTGCAGGAGAAGCAAGCACGATGGAAGAAAAAAGAAAGAAAAAAAAAAGAGCCTTCCACGCGAGCACCATATTGCCATGATATTATTCCCTCTCCACCCATCCATAAACGTCGCCGCCACGTTATTATTATCATCATTATTATGACCGAACTCTCAAAGGTATGATTCTCTAAACCTAACGGGCAGGCAGGTAGACAGATGAACGTTTAAACCCTCACAAAAAAGCTGTTGCCTCTCCCCCTCCTCGCATCACGTCCCCAAACCCAGCTCAGCCCAGCCAACCCCGTGCAGGATCGAAGTCAACGGGAGGCGGGACAAGCCCACCTTACCGTTCATACCCTAGATATTAATAACGATAACATATCTTACGACAGAATCAAGCCCCACCAACCAGCCAGCTCGGTTTAGAATTTAGAATACAGCTTAGACTAGAAGACAGACAGGGGGGATCATGGTAGGGCTTCGCTTACAGAAACATCAATAAAATATCGCAGGAATGAATGGTTATGATATCATCCGTCGTGCAAGAGCTGTAGGTAGTCTGCAGTCAGTGATGGAATGACCCCTTCCCCCCGCGCCAGGCAACGAACTGACGAACAGGCGGGCGGTAAAGCGTGTACAAGGGCAGGAACTTATTAACCGGAACCGACAGGGATATATTAGGCTGGTTAACCCGGGATACAAGTAACTGTTCCATAACTTCTTGCCGGACCTGGTACAGTACTAGTACTGTGCGCGTGCTCGAGCACCTGAAAAAGGTAAAAGTTACTGTATCGTAGTTGATGCCCAGGAGTACTGTACTGTACAGCACAGTACAGTACCGTATGTGTGTCGGTGTAGAATTTTGGTGATGGGGGCGAGGCGTGGGGGAAAGTGGAATTCGCTCTCAAGTTTGATTGTGGGGCCAATTGCGTTCTTTTGCATGTGAAAGACAGAATTTTCAGTTCGCATTGGCCTCGTATGTAGGGCACTGTACTGTGGTGTATGGTATATACTCGAGTGAGTTGATTGTATCGTGCAGTACAAAGTTGGGGGTTCTAAGCACCCCTTGCTACCGGTACTTGCTTGCTTTGCTGAAAATAGTTGTAGTGCGCTCGTACTGTGCTGTGCTCGTGTAAAGTATGATATTTCGTGTGGGCACTGCGCCTTTCCAACTCCACCTTGGCGCCAAGGATCTGCGCTTTGGTGGGCCTTAGCATTTAAGGTGTCCGGATACTTATGAAATTTGCGAGTACTGGTATCATATTGTTCTGGCTTTCTGGCTCACTCGGATCTTGATGGGTTTGGAAACTTGTAAATCGGACTTACCAAAAAAGGGTAAAAATCGATTGCTTGCTTGTTCCGCATGGTAATGAGTGGGGAAGCATATTTTATGAGTTGCAAAGTTATAAATATAGCAATACCGTAGGTTATATTGCCCAAGATGGAAAAATTTTATGACCAGCCCCTGGATATCACTCGGAGGCCGTGGTGTTAAAATATTTTCGCAAAGACGAGATAAACAATTGGAAAAAACCCCCCCCCCCCCAAAAAAAAAGCCAGCAAAAGCTAGTGCTGGACTAAAATAACGAATGAAAGATGGTGGCAGCAATAAAAAAAGCAGGGTGCCTTTTTTTTTCTTCCCTATTATGATACTGTATTTTTCATAGGGGAAAAAAAAAAAAGTTGGGGGTGCAGCGTTCAGGTCCAAGCACCCGCTAACTTGGGTATTTCTTTATTTTTCTTTACTACTGTTGTTGCCGGCCGGGGTTGCGATGGTTAGATGGAACGAATCCAGACTGCTTCTGCCTCTGCTTCTGCATTTTTGCTTTTAATTTTGAGAGTCGTTCATTGTAAGACACCAACAGTGCTTTCGGTAGTGAAGGGGTGTGGCCGTGCGGTCGTGTCCGAGGGAGCTTGTCAAAAGAGTCGCCCCGTTTGTTGCCATTGATCTCCTTTGCCCAAAATTTGCGGTACTGTACCCCGCTTTCTCTTTAAGGGACGGAATTCTAGTCCCAACATTTCCCAAGCGCCCTTAGTCTACTAGTACTTTCCCAAGGCCCGGGAAAGAAAGGAGAGGGTAAAAAAAAACAAAAAAAACAGTGAAGGGGATTCAAATTGAATATCAGCCTAGCGTGAAATCTCTTGGTATTATAGGTTACGGTTAACAGAATTCAGGTGTAGTACATACCGATTAAATTTCAGTGCTGTTGTGAATATGGTCACTCGCCATGCAAGCAAGCCCTGCTCGTTAGACATTTCGATCTTACTTTTTTTCCCTCTCTCTCTCGCGCCTTAGAAAGGGAGCAATGACATGATAGCTGGTAGATTGGGCTGAGTGACTGACTGAAGGGTCAAGAGGGGCCGCTGTGACGTTAACAACCAGCCGCTTTGCGCGGAGGTCTTGGTTTTTTTTTTTTCCAGCTAACTTGTCCTCGTAATATAAAAGCCACAGCGGTTCTCCTGTGAAGAAAGGAGCTCGAGTCTCGAGAGAACAAGAAATAAGGTTACGCCGTCTAGGAACGAAAGCCAAACGAAACAAAATAAGGTTTGTAAAAAACAACCTTGTCCGCGTGCCCTGCAGAATACACTCTTCTTTTTTACATTTTGCTTTCTCCACGTCGAGCAAATGCGAATTTGCAAAACCATTGTTTTTATACGGTAGCTGCACTAGGAGTTCGAGTTTGATTCGATGTCGCCCCCCACAAGCGCCGAACAGAGAGCGAAAATCGAGGCTTTGCTCGCTGACGGAAAAATCCCACGCAAGGATATTGGAAAGCATGTTGATCCTCCCGTTTGTTATGGAACAGTAGTGCGCATTCAGAGAAATCTAAAAAAGTATGGCACAACAAATAAACCGCGTCAGGGTGTTGTTGGAAGGCCCGCAAAGATAACTGAGCCCATGGCACAGGTGCGTAGGAATTCTTCTTTTTTCTCCCTTCCCTTCCGAAGGGGGGATTTTCAATTCCCTCTATTCACGTGGTGCATTTTTCAAATTGTCTCTAGGCAGTGCTGGAGGCCTTGACCGAGAAGCCGGAAATGTATCTGGAGGAGCTTGCCCGGGTGTTACATGATGAGTTTGACGAATGGGTGAGCGTCGCGACATTGAGCAGATATCTGAAAAAGGAGGGTTGGGTAAAGGAGAAAGTAAGAACCTGTAGTAAAGAGAGCTCAAAACGTCATAGTTAAAACTAATGGGCGGTGAACCTAGGACGGCGAGAATGGTACTCCCCCAGCTCATCCAGTATCTGTAGGAGTAGGAGCAGGAGCGGGAGGAAATAGAACAACCGAAGCAGAGTCCGTTACCACTGATGAGGGCCAGGACGAAATAGATCAGGCGGTGGCAGCGACGGCTCCTACTCCCCCACTTCCTATGACCCCGGAACTCCAGCAAAGGCTGCAGAAGCTCAACAACTCAGCCATGAGGTACTTTAGTGCAACCTTGAGTAAAGATCCCGCAGCAGACCTATCGCCATTGTTCGAAAAGTACAGAACCCTCTACCCTGCACGTCGGAAGAGGGCACAAGAAAAGTCCACAGCTACGGGTACGCAGCTAATCACCGCAACCTAGTGATCAACTCTAATATTAATGCCAATTAGTCAATGCAAGTCCAGTGACAACTGCAGTTCAGAGAGTTTCTCAGGGTACATCCGATCATGCTGTTCAATGGAGCAGACGACCAGCACCACAACCGCAGAGAACAATATCGCCTGGCGTCCAAACACCAGTCTCACCATTCCCTCAGGCCCAGACGCCAACCGACACCAAGCCCCAAGAATTGTCCCCAACGCCCTCCTCCGACCAGTCCCAAAAATCATGAGTTTTCGACTCGGCAGATCAAGTTTAATGCATTTTTGTAATTGTAACATAGCAGGGAAGGCTTACCCTTGGATTTTGTCGCTGCGTACGTCACTAGAGAATTTAGTGATTAGTTATATTAGTCTTGCGTTTTGTATGTCGGAAGATGGTTTACTCTTTCATGGTTCTCACTCCCTTTTTTCTTTTTACTTCTTCCCTACCAGCCCAATGTGTTTCGGTGGTTTTGCGTCTCTCTTAAATTTAGGATGGCTAGTGAAAATCAAAAACGTTCGATACCCAGTGCGCGGCTATGAGCCTGTGCACACAGGCTTGATCAGAGTTGTGAGATTCTCATCGGTTCCCCGAATGCCTAGGATGCCTTTTACAGCGAGAGCCCCGTACCCGGGAAGCTAGAATACTAGTGAGCACTGTAGGTTTAATGGAATTCGCGAAACACCACCTAATTGGGTCTCTGGGTCTTTATGATTTCAAATTGTGTCTCTCTGGTGGGTAGTACTCACAGGTAACTATCTATCAGGTGACCAGCCACTGTTTTTCAGGGCCCCGGGGAATTGGTGAGCACCGCTGTAGAAACTTGGAAGTGGACTTCATGTTAACTTCTTGAAAGATCAAAGTTTGATGACCTTGCATTTCAGATTGGCGAGTCGAGTGATACGTGGTGCCTGATAGAGTTCTGTGTGGAATGAGCGAAGGTATTATGATAGGAATAGAGCACGTATTTTATTGGTTCACGTGGGAACCATAGGCTTTCATAGCCCCGAACGATCGGTGCTAATTTTAGGGGGTTCACAAGGGGGGGAGGGGGGGGGGGGTGCACTCAATGGTTAGGGGTGGCAAGTTCTGGGGTGATTCATTCTGGGGCCGACGATGTGGTGTATAGTCTGAATATTTCCCAATTTTATCCCCGGGGGTTTATTTCAACGCCCCAATGAGGTTCTAGCACATTAGCCCCACGTTAGACGCATTGAAGTTTAATATATGCTTTTTAGGCGTCCTACAAAACTGGTCCCATTTTAGTTCACCACATAATATTATGCCGTATTTAACATGTTGATAGACAAAAAAGACGCGGGAGTGCAGGGTGGTTGTAGGAAGGAAAGAAGGAGGACAATGAACGATAGGCGAAAGTCCCCAGGGGTGTCGTACGACTAATAAGAAAAGAAAAGAGAAAAAACATTAAAAAAAGGAAACGGGGGACGATTCTGAAAGTTGACTACTACCTTTATCTTATGGTAGACGTAGATCTCAAAGCCAAGACCATCTGCAATAATTGAAGATACCCCGCTTCGCTGACTGAGCCTATATTACAGGTAAACCGCATGACAAAGGGAACACATATATCCAAGGAGTAGTTGGAGGAGGGGGCAGTGCAGGGGAAAATCGTTGCAGCATAACAGGTATCTACGCATGCTTCGTAAGCTAAATTTGTACTGCTGGAAAAAAAGAGAACAAAGTCTGTCAAACAACGCCTTATTCAGAACCAAAAACCATGCTAAAGCCTGAAGAAAAGAAAAAAGAGAAGAGAGCTAGTTCCCCACTTCACGATTTCCAACCATAGCAAGGACAACTCCACTACCGACGCAAACCGCACCAAAAGACCCCCAAGCGAAAATCTGGTGGGTTGGCCCCACCCTGCTTCGACCCTTCAGGAATATGAATAATCCGATACTTGCAAAGCTCAACGCTGTTAACACCGCACCACAAACCTCAAGGTCCAAAGTAAAGTGCCCCCTGCGCCATTTATGTTTGTGTTTTGCTATGGAGGAATTCATAGCTAGAATTAGAGTGACAACAAGTATTACTACCGCACCCCCAAGGCAAAGGGCATACGCAGGGCTTAGAGGAGCGCTGTTTGTCGCGGGTCGTGAAAAGGTATTGTAATGGGTCCGGCTAGAGGCTCCTGTGCCGAAAGTCCCTACTTCCACATCAACTTCGCTCGAGGACTCGGATGATGGGACGCTTGGTTTACGGAGGAGGGGCTTTCTTTCCCCTGGAGTTTTGGGCAATGTAGTGAATAGCGCCTGGAATTTATGGCCAGTTGAAGTAACACTTTTGCGTATAAAGTGTGAGAGTGAAACATCTTCATCTTCGCACTCGTCGTCTGATGTCTCTCCACGTTTTATGAGTATTGTGTAGGGTTCTTCAGAGTCTTCATCATCATTAAACTCGCTCCAGTATCGCTCTCCACTTATAAGCTCAATGGACGATCGATTATTCGACTTCGCTCTGGGTAAAACGGTGGGGGCCGTATGAGAAAACGCGGTAGTCGACGAATCGAACCCGTCTGTAAAGTCATGGACCATAGTAGCGGAGGTTCCATTAAAATTGGTCTTGGATGCTGCGCTTGTAAACATCATGTGAGATGAGCTACGCCTGCTGTGGCGTGGCGTATGCACAGGGGTTTTGCGGATATCTCTTTGCAAAGCAGATAACTAGAGCACAAGTATGTTAGTAGGGTGATGAAGGGTTTGTAGAAATAGCTTGTAATTACCCAAAAAGGAGGTGTCATATTTCTAGGCTGGTATAGCACAGACACAGCATGAACGTCCAATGAGAAGCCTCTAACGTTTTCGACCTAGGAAAGAGTTAGTGGTATGGCTGTTAAGGGCAAGCCACAGACTTGCCAATGGAGGCTAAGAGTGTAACTAACCATGTGGCTGGTTTCGAGCTCATGCAAAAATGTTGGAGCTCGTTGTCCTTCCCATTGAACCTCCAGAATAGCGTGGGGAAATTCACTTCTTCCTTCACTTCCGAATCCCGGCCCGTCTTCTTCTTCTGGCCCAGTGAGCCAGTTTGTTCCCTGCTGAACTTTTGTCATTTTAATATCCCAATCCAAAAGCGCCCATACTCGACCCCCCTCCGGTGGCTCCGCGAATCTTATCCGTTTCATAAGCAGTTTAACTAATGGTGTGATATTCTTGTGTTTCGCCAGCCACTCCTCAAGCTCCCCCACGCTAGTATCCCTCTGTTCATCCGTAGTATGACTAGTATTGGCTTTAGATGGGATGGATCCTGTGTCGAGCAGTTCTTCAATTTGCTTTCTCTTCATTCTTACTTCTAACTTCTCTTCGTCATGGCCAGCAATCCTATTCAGGTGTAGAGCGGATGTGTTGGAAACTACAACCACAGCATCCGAATCTCTGCAACACCACCTAACTTGCCCCGCAGTCCGTGAACATGCTTTGCTAACTTCTGCAACAGTAGCAGAACTTTGAATATCAGAGAAGCTATCCAGGTCATCGAGAAGCACAACCCCAATCTCATCGTCTTTCCAAAGAGTTCCAATTGAGTCTTTCCTCGATGGAGATGTTGGGGGGGCATTGTGGATAGGTGATGTTTGCAAAGTAAGATACTTCAATAATAGGACTTGCAACTCAATCAAATGGTCGTAGTGTACCCAGAAGGTTGCCCTTCCCCCACCACTGTCTCCCAATGCCGATGTCGCTAGGGCAGTGTCCAAGTAGGCGCGACCCTCCGCAGTAGCAATGGCTTTTTGGGATAAGACAGTTTCAATTGATAGCGCGCGCTCCTGGGAGTCTTCTTGCCCGGTACCGCGAATCCTTTTTGGCTGGGTCACTATTTGGGGTGGTGGTGGTACAGAAGCAGGTAGGTCAAGGCCATTGCGGATTGCGTTTAATAGGTTCGAAAGTTCTAGCACGTTCTTTTCAAAGTCTACCTTGTAGAAAGCTGTAGGAGATTTCAGGATTGGAAGAAACCGGTTAAGTAAGTGTGATGAGCCAGTCCATTTTTTGTATTTCTTCAAGAGCTTGAGGAACCCAGTGCGTTGAACGTTTACAAAACGCGAAAGGCACTGCACCTCATAGCTCACACTGATTCATACTGTTAGTACGAATCTAATTGTTGAAATTGTCCGAGAAAACAGAAGAATGGATGGACTCACCGTTCAACCTCTTGTTCAATCTTGGTCGAGCGACCTGGCCGTCGGATATGAGGTAGGGCTGTGTCCTCTGTATCGCGTCTTCGGAGAGCCGCAACTTGTCGTTTGCATCGAACTATAAGGGGGGTCAGTACAAAGTTTCCATCCTGAAATAAGGTATCGAGTGTGCTTGCCTATGCGGCGGTCAACTTCGCCGGATTTGCTCTTCACGAATAGGTCAATCTGGAACGCTGTTAGCGATTCGCAATGGTTCTTAAAAGCAATGGCTAGCGATACCCTCCCAAGTTGATCCACCAGGATATTGAAGAATTCGTCTTCAAAGTCTGTCTTTGCCTCGGGCGACTTGACAAGTGGCTTTCCAGTGGTATACCGCTTGATCAATTGCTTGATCTCATTGTAGTCAAGGTTATCTGATGACGTATTTACGATGTCAGTAAAACTAGCATTCCAGCTGCAGAGTCGGTTACAATTATATAAAGAAAGTAAGAGGTGCTTACAAGGCAGCCATTCCTGAACGGAACGCTGAGGAAGTGCCTCACCGAACTTCATGGATTATTGAAGCTGCAGGAATTTAATCAGATCCAAACGCAAAGGAAGATAGAGTGTGAAGGAGACACGGCCTAGGAAGTTGTAGAAGGGTTTGGGAGGGGAAGGGTGAACGGAAAAATATATACCAGGACCCCTCGCCTTATCACGCACAGGTAAGAGAAGAGGAAGCGAAGGACAAGAGCAAGAAAATACTTGTATGGTATTGGCTGGCACGGGAGCAATTGCGAAATTGGGAGCGGCCGCTGTGCAGGGTCAGTAACAGGGATCTCACAAAATCTCGGGTGCAACAAGGCGGGTTCCGGCAGGCAGCTGCACCTTACTAGTTTACGCCGGACTGACTCTTAGAAGGGCGATATCTGCAGCGAAAGAGCAGCTGGACACAAAGGGATGGTGCGGCGCACACAGGGTTTTATGTACGATACCCTTCGATTTGGGGGGGTTTTCCCTTCACCCCACAAGAAGGAGAATGTTGATGGCTTTGAAAAGTAGTGGGGAAGGGGGTTGGGGCGAGAGTATATAGTCCTATCTGACGAGCCCTTGCAATGGCGTCGCCAATGAAGATGGGCGGAGGTGATAACAGGGAGAGAAAGTGGAAGGCGAGAAGATGATTATTGTGAGGGAAAAGAGGAACCAAGAGTGTAGAAAAGAAAGAAAAGAAAGGAAAAGAAAAGAGAGAGAAAAAGAGAAAAATAGAAAGAGCAAAGGAGAAAAAGAAAGGCACGAAAGGGAGCAAGAGATCGAGATGCAAATGTACTTTTAAGGCCAGTTCAAAACCATCGTCAAGTACTGTGCCAGTACATTGAAACAGGATCACCGGTAACCGTGCCAAGGTTCCTGCCGATTATGTAACTGCGCGCATTTCCAAAATCTTGCAGCACGTCTACGACGTGCCCGACAGCTGAACATCAGATACAGCTCA
>Ga0307507_10008579_pt1 | contig 14045 bp, 13 predicted proteins | sample 7_EM_MG_FD_207223 | JGI IMG/M metagenome (GOLD analysis project Ga0307507, IMG submission 207223) | Populus trichocarpa ectomycorrhiza microbial communities from riparian zone in the Pacific Northwest, United States - 7_EM | ecosystem: Host-associated > Plants > Roots > Unclassified | place... | reverse complement strand
TTTGTGTCCCTCGTACGCCATGGTACGAAGAAGAGTAGCGTCGCAGGTCCATCAACAAGTCTCCAGGTTGATGCGCGGAGGTTACATCAAGAAGGAACCTGCATGGTTCCAAGCCGTCCTCGACAATCCTCCTCTCAGCCTGCCACCGAAGTCACCTCCGTCACGAACAGGGTATGATGTCAAGCCCTCTACGTCTTCAACACTGAGGCCACACAATGTTCAACCCTTGCCTATTTACTACATCGAGGATGACATCCGGAGACAATTCTTCAAAGACCATCCATTTGAAACCTTCCGACCTACAACGCTAATAGAAAGTGATCGAATATTAGCCCGCCATCCGTTGCATGGTGCCGAATGGACAAGATTAAGGCAAAGAGGAAGGAATCCCACACCTGAAGAGTAAGCGATGGTTTTCCAAACTTCTCAATGACCCCGAGGTCTCATTGTCGTTTGCAGTGCGGTCAAATTCTGTCTCAACCTTTACCAACACCATGGCGTATCCCTGAGCGATGCATACACTACTACTGTCGCGCAATACCGTGCCCTACGCTCAGAACATCATATAGCGACTGTTTATGCTGCCATGGAAGCTGAACATTATGGTTCTACTTTTGGCCGCAGTGAAAACGAAATTTCCGTGGAATTGCAAAAGAAAGCTTTGCAGACATGGTCCAAAAAGGAGGAAATGGATGAGGGAGCGCTTGCTGCGAGGAAGAGATGGAAGGCCATTGTAGAGAAGAATCATGGAGTCAACCAATGGACGAAGGGCGAGGAGTATGTTAGGTTGTGGCAGGAAGGAATCCGACCAAATTACAGTCCCGCGTTGACAGAACCAGTTCAGGTCGACAATATTTCTTTTTAACCATACCTTAATGTCATCCGTATTGAGGGGATATCTATTGAAAGATTGCTATACTACAGGGCATTAAGGAAATTATTGTGCAACGACATTAGATTTTATCCGTGATTGAGCAGCCTGAGCAGCATTCATTGCCATCCATGTCTTCTCCACCAGTCCCAGCAGTTTCTGCATATCTGAACTCCAATCATTCATGACATCTTCAGCACCCCTCTTCTTTCTGAAGTCGACAATCCCTGTTGGTCGATCGATCTTGGCCCAGATTGTCCCGGAAACTACGAGTTTTGCAAGAGTTTGTTCAGTTTCCTTTGGAGTGAGATCCAACAGCGCTGTAAGGCGGGTCAACGTGATTCTGCTGTAGTATTCTGCTACAACTCGGACATTCTAGGAGTATAATTCAGTCGCAAATATTTTGCATAAATTGCAAGCTTAACGTACGTGTTCAATCACTCGCGTGTGCAGGTCCTCCCATCGCTTTTCGTTGCTAAAGACCGGGGTTTTGCGTAGCGATGGTCCATACAGAGATTCAATGCCAGGCCAACGCATCAGTTCTCGTGTTACGAAGCATTTGACCAGATTGCTAAACAGATGTTAGAGCTGTCTCATATAAACTGGAATACTAACTAGTGAAGGTCCAGTTTCAGTAGAGATGGGTCATTGAATACATGATGAAGCATGTCCGATTGTTCGTTCGTATGTGGCGCAAGAACAATATAATAGACAATGTGTTCTAGTGCCTATACGCTGGTTTAGATAGCGCGACAAGGAGTGGAATCAAAAGTCCTCACCGTTTTTCCTTTACCATTGACATCCTCTTTTATGGACGGTGTTTGCCAAACCTTCTCATAATATTTAGCTGCATCAAGGTAAGAGTCGCTGTGGAGAGCGTGTTGAATCATTAAGTCATAGAACTTCAGCTTTAGATCCTGGATAAAGAAATAAGCCAGAGTTAAACTCAGATACCATGGCTTAGCGTACCTCATTCTCCTTTTCTTTCAAAAACTCTTCATTGACTTTCCTTCCACCAACACGAACTTTTACCCACTCTGCTTCGCCCCCGCCGAGAGCCTCTTTGCCATCTTTTTTCTCAACGTCCGCATCTTTCTGACGGGCCACAGCAATAAGGAGCCGCATCTGCTCCAGGATGAACTCCGTCTTCTCTCTTCGTTCCATAGATGAATATGTCTCTACTTGCAGTTCTGACAATAGTTCAGACGAGGTCCGTAAGGACTCTACAGAGTCTTTAGTTTTGCCTGACTTTGACAAGCCTTCATGATAATGCGAAAGAGCAAGGGTAACTCGGGCTCGTGGGGTTTCCAAGAAGATCTGCGTGGTCTCGTCGCATTTATCCCTATCTATTCAATCAAAACACTTACCTTTCCTTCTGTGACACCCCGAAGCGTCTCGACAAGCTCGAGCCATTTATCCACACCATCACGTTCCTTAATCTCTGGAAGCCACGACACGCAAAGCTCGACCATTGCCTGGACGGCAACCTTGAGTTGACCATGTTTCTTGCTGAGAACATTAAAGGTTGAATTGAGGAGGGAATAATCCCGAGCATCATAACAATGCTGGAGAGATGCTTTCACTAATCGCGTCGTTGATGAGAGATCAGCAGCCTAGAAAACGGTCAGCTTATCGACGTGAAATAGAGGGAATGTATACATTTCTTGTTTGCTTCTCGAGTGCTAAAATTTTATCCAAGCCTTCTTGAAGTTTACCAGACTAGAGATTAGAGACTCAGAGAAAGTCAAATCTTTCACTTTGATAACGCACTTTTATAACCGCATCGGCTTCTGGTAGCAGAGCGTCCACCTCTTTTGTCAAATCCTTCTCTTGTTTCCTGCTTTCTGCCATGAGGTAGTGGTTGCGAGACCTGTATTTAGATAAGTCCAAGTTGAAGTGACGCGTCGCCAAGTTGTTTTGTTGTATTTGTGACGCGAAAATCCTGACTTCGAGGGAATTTTGGTGGTCAGGTCGAAAGGGAACTTGGTTTCGGATAACTGGAGTTGGTGAGAAAAAATGGATTGCATGTGCATAATCATATGGTGCATAGGTATCAGCATGTGAGGCATATGTGGGTATCTAATTTTCCATACAAGTAGGTACAATGAGCGAAGGGGTCGAATAAACAAAATAATCACGGACGGACTGGGAGAGTGTCCAAGGGTATTGAATTTTGTGGAGGTGAATCGTATGCATGAGGATCTGCGTCAAGAGAAATTTTTGGAGGTTCCACACTAGCTTCTGGTCTCCGCCTCTCTATCGTGGTATGTGAGAGGACAAGGTGAAGAATTCGAGATGAGATGGCGTATGGGAAGGTGGAGCAGCGATACACAAAGGAAAAGATGCCCAGGAGAGAAGACAGGAAGTAGACAGCAGGCTGAAAATGCCGAGCGCGAGGTTGCTCATAATTGTGGAATGGGTTTCCGTTGCCGTTTTGATGTGCATGCTTAATGGCAGCGGAGACTGACGTCGGCCGTGTCTCGACGGTGGTGCTCGATCCCAAAGGCGTCGCATCGATGGAGGTCTCAGTAGTTTCAACAAAGGTTCCAACTTCACAGCTCACCACGACTGGTGAGACCTGGATACCTTCTTCCTGGGTTTGTATTTGCGCGAAGACGCCGGTGTTCATAGTAGAAACTGTGGCATCGACTTCCTTATCGGAAGTTTCTGCCCTATCCGGCTCGAGGACAACAATCTCGGTGAACGACCTCTCGGTTGCCCTGACCTGTTGCAGATGAGGAAGGATATCCGAAACCGATTGCCAATTCTTTGAGTGGGTCTCATTAAAGCCAGGCCGATTCTTTTCCTGGAACCATTTGAGCAGTTCGAGTCTGGGTGCGAGATGACTGAGGAAAATCGAAATCTGGAGGGGATCGTTCGCCCAGGAATGGCCAACGTGTAGGCGGAGAAGCGACTTTGAGGACGCGTCCTGCGACTTCAGGACTCTGTCACTCCCTCCGCCTGCGCTGATAACGGCCGCCAGTGTGTGTAGACGTTTGCAACCAGAGATCAGGGGTACGAGAGATTCCAATGTGATTCTTGGGCTATGTGGTATCGGGAAACGTGCCAAAGGACTTAACCTGACAACCTCTACGTTCGGACACGCCCTTGCTAAGTTTTCGATGTCGGTGGGCAAGAAAATAACGGACTCGGGAAGGTCAACGTCGAATCGCGTCAGCTTGTTCAGACCAGTCAGGTTTTCCAAAGAAAGTCTGGTGATAGGTGGTTCAGATCTGGAGGTCGAGCGAACGAGATCGGCAAATTTAGAGGAAGGGGTGGCTGTTATGCGAAGAGAAAGAAGGTTGTCTGAAAATCGATCACAGATCAATTCTGATAGGTCTTGCCAATCCGCGTTGTCTGGGGGGTCTTCGATGACGAGGTCCAGGTTTGCGAGATCGCTTTCAAGGTGCTTGAGGAAGACAGCGATGTTGGCAACTTCTCCAGTAAGCTGGAGTTTCTTGAGATTCGTGAATGATCCTTTGGGATGCAAATCCCCGGTGAGTCGAAGGGCAGCTTTGCGAATTTCGGTGAAATCGGGTTCCTCACCAGAGAAGACTCCGCTATCCCTGGACCCGATTGAGCTTGGGGTAGAGTCCCCTGAGCGTGGACGCAGCTCATCGAAGAATCCTTCTACTGCAATCGGGGCTCTTCCTGTAAGGTCGAGTTGAAGGTGCTTGAGTTTGGGGAGTGAAGCAACCCAGCGTCCGACACCAGAGCCTAGAGCCCCGGGGGCAACGAGCACGACTTTCTCGAGGTCATCCTGACGGAGCATGAGTTCGATGAAGGCATCAGGCAAGGCCGTTGACGACATAAAGGAGAAACCCTTCAACTTGACCCTACTCAACATATCGGTAAGGAAGTTATCCAACTTCGGAAATTTCGCCCCGAGCTCGATATTGATGGATTGGAGAGTAGGGTTGAGGAACGTGGTGCAACGTTCAAGCCCTTCCAGGGTCTCGGCCTTCCACGTCAACTCCTGGAGGCGAGGCAAGATGTACAGCATGGGGCGGTCTTCTTCAAGAATGGGTAAAATAGAAGCCGCCACATTGTTGGCCAGCTCGTCGTAAGTGATCTTCTGGATGCGTTCACTGTACTTGATGATGGTATTCCAGTCTTCGTCACGGGGTGCGCGACTCTGCAAGTTATTTCAGAACGACTTGAGAAGGAATAACTTGGATTCGTACCAATCCCAAACCAGGTTTGCGGTTCTTCTTCAAGATCTGAGAAGGAAACAGTCCAATAATGGGAGTGATGGAGTCCAATTCTCTCCAAAGAATATTGAGAGCAGGCTCAGAGACTGCACGGCAAGTCCGAGCAAGTCTCGAAAGCGACCGCCTGCCACCAGGGCTTTCATAAATAGCTTCAAGAAGCTTTTGCAGTGCTTCAGGATCACAGAGGATGGTTGGAGCCATCTTTTGTTCGTAGGGACGATAGTCTTGTGGATTAGTCGATACGACAAGTGCGGAACAGGCGAGCACTTCACGAATACCAGTTCAAAGACGAAGATGCGTTATCGACGAATGTGTTGTGGGATATAGCACCTTCTCGATGAGAGGTACTTATGGGGACCTATGAGCAGAACACGCCTTAACTCGTCACTTCCTTGCTGCACCTTGGTGTATATGTGATCGGTGTCATATACATGAGTATTCCTCAATTGGGTGGAATTTGTTACGATGTGGCAAGACATGCACACTTAACGAGGCTGCGGTCATCCTATTCGCAGGTATTAACCGCAAGATGCCGCAAATTGGGTGTTCGCAGTTTACCTGTGGGATCGTTGGTTAATAAAAGAGCTTGGAAAGTGAATGCGCAATGCACTAAAAGGGCATTTAAAGCAATAGAACTCAGATTTTCTCGATAACGAAGTAGAAAATGGTTTATGTTGACTGATAACTCAGAAGGGCGTCTAGACGATATCAAATATGGAAATTAAAAGCACAGGGCAAGGAACACGTTTCGAGTACCCACATACATTCGTAATTCTGTCATAGCTCTGCTATCTCCCAAGGAACTGGCTCCCCTTCCCAATCCTCCTCTTCGCCTATCTTCTGCTTGCTTTCACCTTCTATGCTAGTTAGATGGTCTTCTCCAATATCCCATATTTCTCCGCCTTTATTAGGATAGTAATGGGATGTTCGCCTCCCGTATAATAAATCCTTCACGAGCTTGTCTTCGTTTGGTATCCTTGCTTGTGGTGCGACAGATTCGAGTGCTAACACTCGTCGAAGTTCGTCTGGCAGGTCAACCTCAACATGACCACCTGCGGTATCAGGCGAGGCCGCACGAGGCTCTCCGAAACGTGTCCGACCTAAGATTGCATCTGAATACCATTCATCAGCTTCACCCTCATTTTGCGTTCCTGTATCCGGTTGCTTCGGACGTATGTTGTGGCGGTTCACTATCTTTAGTTTAGGAGATAGTTTTGTTTCATCCGAGTCGCTTGTAGAGTCATCAACTTTAACTCTTTTCCTAGGCTTGGAACTCGCATGTTTTTTTTGTGGATGCTTTAGCAGACGGTTGAACGATGCGGTAGCAGCACCAGAAAGTGGAGGGGAAGGAGGAATGAGAGGCGATCTCGGTCTTTTGGCATGCGGCGCATCGTGCCCCACATCGTCATTAGGGTGTCTATTCGTTAATTGACTGGTAGAATCTTCCGATGATACTTCACTGCGACCAGTTACACCAAATTGTGCCGAGTTAAATTCGGTGGAACCACTTCTTGTGCGTTTCCGCGCATTCTGCACACGTGCCGTGTGTGCGGCCTGCTGATTTGATTGGGAAGACGCCCTTTTATCAGGCCTCCCCACTTGAGGCTTGCTTTTAATACCAAACAGGTCGGTTGAGGGGAGAGAACTCTCCGTGAATAACTTGGGGAACAACTTTCCACCGACAGATGCCTTTACCGGTGAGTTGTCAACAAAAGACGAATCTTCGTCCGAAACTCCGTCGTCACCGATATCTTGAGGGTCCAGGTTTATTCGAGGAAATGGGTTCGTATTCTGAGAAAGAACTCGTCTTCGCTTCTCTTTATTGGGAGAAGGCGATACAGGTTCCCCTCTTAATCGTTTTCGTGCTCTTGATACTGCAGTGGGAGGAGCTGGGGGAATGGAGAGTTCGGATGAATGTGAAGAAGATGACGCTCCAATGGGCGGAAATGGAGTTGGGGATATGCTTCGACCCTCTGAACTCGAGGCTGAGCTGGATGAATCGCTACGAGAGCCTTCAGTTTCTGGAGAGTCTTCCTTTGCTTTCCCCCTCCTTTTCTTCTGTGGCGAAAAAGGATTGTAAGCAGTTAACGGGGCTGCGGGTTCAACGGGACGCGACCTCGAAAGCAAAGCAGAACTCGGATCTTTGGGACGTGTAGACCTTGGGGGAGTCGTGAATCGAGTAGGGATTTCCTTCTGAATCACAGTGGAATTCGTCGCGAGCTTGCAAAGACGCTTATACAGCCTGTATTTATTGGCTAAGTGAATGGGTGAGCAGATGGCGGGACTCTCAATAGAGTTAAACACACACACCCATCGCGTCATCTTGCCTGACATCGTCCACGGTAGCAGCACGTCCATGATCCTCTTTAAAAGATCGTTCCCAAGCCTTGATTTCAGCGCGAACTACAGCTAGTTCGGCCATGGACGAAGTGGTACTGAACAGGCTTAGGACGCTCGTGACTTTACCCACCACGTAGACAAGCGCAAACAAAGCTTTTCAACACGTCCCACTTTCGGACGTCGATTCATTCACCCTACAATTATGGCCGCCCAGCGCCCAAGACTAAGCGTCCTCACACTCTTTGACCCCCTTTCATCTTCTTCTGATTCCCCAGACTCGGACAAAGAGAATGATTGCGGGGACTCCTCCTTTTTCCACCCATTTGGTTTCTCAAAGCAGGTTTATTCGCCTATGCGCAGACTACGTCGTCGGCTTATAGACGTAGGAGACATGACTGTCGAAGAGCCAGATATTCGAGATCTGATAGAGGAAGAGTTGGAGGCAGAAATAAACCAGACTATTACTCTAGAAGAAGACGACAACGCAACCCTCACTTTCCGCGACATGGCTAAGGCTGCAACCCCCAAGTGGTCTGGCAAGCGTGCCGGGAGGAGAGGAACGCCAAATATATTATCCACCCCTCGTACGCCATTAGCGGAAATTGTCACGAGGGGGGAAACAACACCAGTAGCGCGGATGAAGATATTCAAGCGTCCACCCGCAGGTTCCATTCATGCGGCCTCTCCGTTAAACACTGTTCACACAGCCGAAGGCATACCCACCCTGGTTATTCACGATCTTGACAATATGTCAGCAAGCCCTTCATTTCCTAAATTCGTACCAACCTTTGGTGGCGACCACGAAACGACCAAGAAATCTAGTTCACTGGATTCAATGACAGCTTCTACTGCTACCCTAGAAATCCCCACGTCAAGCGGCACACTAATAAGCGACACACCCATTCCACTTTTCGTTTCGTCCTCTTCTACTGAACCCAACAATGCGTCCCGTGCTCCTTCTCCCCTGACGGAAAACAGATTACGGCCCAACGCTCATGTGAGCGAATCTAGTAATCGACATTCGGTTGACCTGCATTCATCGTTCCAACTGCATCTCAGCTCCTCGGAAACGACATTCGACTTGCTCAACGATAAGATTTCGTTCTTGTCATCAAAAAACGGCCTAGAATCCTTCCTTGATAACGAAGGTGCTTCCTTTTGTGACGACGAGGAATTTGGTGCAATGAATCGAGAATTTTCAAGCGAGATGGTCTCAAATGAACAACAGGCGGGATATCCAGAAACAGAAGTAAATATACGAATGCCTGACATCTCTACATTTGAGGAACACGGTAACTTTTCCATTCATGTCGCACCTTGTAAAAATATCTAATGACAAATTATCCAGTTAACGAACCTATATTGCGTGATATAAGAGATCAACATGCCTCGTATCATGGTCGGAACGGAGTGCCGAGTAAGTTTTTCCCGTTACATCTGGAAGCGTTAATCACGGCTTTATTTCAGCCTTCGCCGCAAGCAAGAGCTCGTATGCCCTGGAGGTGGTCAACAGTGTTCCTGATACGTTACCCAGCGAGGCAGAGAGTGGCATACTGTCTCCTAGTCCTACCCATCCGGTTCTGCACCCTCCGCGACCAGTCCCGGCACTTCGCATTGTGAAAAGAACCAAAGCTTTAGAACATGCAAAAGCTGCAGAGAGCAACCGCTGTAATTTGAGAACCACCTCAAGAGGGATGACGAGTAATATTTCGACTTCGCGTGCCCCTAAACGCACATCACTTGAAAATGGGTCATTTGACCTGACACGTTATGACGTTAAAAACGGGGGGCAAGTAAAGGGGATGAGCAGAAGTACGGCAAGGGTCGACCAACCCGCAAGTGGGCCACAACGTGTGCTTGCAACCGAAGTACCCAAGGCCCTGAATATTGCCCAGGCAAAGTCAACGACTGGACCACGTCGTGTTCAAGCTTTGGAGACCATTAACGGGGCTGGAGCGAAAGTAGATGTGCCCGTGAGTAGCGGGGGTAAGCAGCCTAGCAAATATGGAAGCGTCGGCGTCGGTATATCAGGGATACCCAAGCCTGTGACCTCACGAAATTCGGGGTCGAGGATTCCAGCACCTCCGAGTAGTAAACAACGAATCGGGGTACCAGGTAAAGGGTTTTTGGGCCGACGGCTCGGTGGGAAATGATATTTCTGGACAATCGGAATCGGCACGAATAGGTACGAATAGGCATGAAACCTCATGGCGTTATCTCATGGAATAAATAAACCAAAAAGCATTTTCACGTAAGAGAGGTTGCTTGGCATTCTTTGTATAAGGAAGACGTATAAAATTTATGCCGCTGCGGAAGGTGATGTACGAAACGTTGAACCTCTCCTATTTAAGTATTTTTTAGAGCATTCCTTGAACGGAATGATTTTTTTGCAGCCCAAACCCATTATGCCCGCTGAGCGCCAACCAGTCGCACCGTCGCTTCTGTCTGATCCAGCATTCTCGACAGACCCATATGCTCATCCATTCTATGCGGTCACAAGTCACGAACCTTGGTTGTCATCTCCCCCCGCAGGACATCCGACTCTGAAGAGCAAGTCTCGCAGAAGACCGCCAGCGGACGACGTTGCCAGCGATTCGGAACCATTCCATCTCATCCCGCCACCCAACTCACCTGTCAACGTTCCAGAGGGTCCACAACATCCAATAGTGTTCGTCGTCCCTAACGACGTTCTGGGCACTGGTCCAGGTCCAGAGCCACACAGCCAGCATTTGCCATCGCCGACCACTGCCGCAGAACCTGCCTCTGGGCAGTCACATCAGGAATCATATCAGTCACCCACACCACCACCACCACCCACCGCACACCCTCCTGCATCACCAAAGCGACGGATAACGCTGATGACCTTACTCAAGCGGCGCTCCTCTCATCAACCACAATCGTCTGCCTCTGCGAATCCAAAGCTCCGGAAGGCATCGACATTGTCAAAGCCTGTGCCCAACAACAGTGATGTCACCCGTCCACCGATATCCCTCCCAGAAACGAACCCAAATGTCGAGAGCCAACTTCTTCCACCTCGGCCTTCTACCTTGGGCACCAGTACGCCAGCTACAGTTCCGATGCCCTCAAATGGGCAACCTGCCCCAAAGCGCAGGCCAACAGATATCCCACCTAACCGCCAGGAAAATCTGGATCGCATTGACGAGCTAGATGAAACAAATCCCTGGGGTGTCGCTCTTCATCATGGAGGTCCTTACGAAGCTGCACTTCAGGCGATCCGAGGGGATGGAAAGGTGGTTTTTCCTGGTCACGGAAGCTACAATCGGGGTGTCCTTCAATCCCACGATAACGTCGGTCTCTCTATCAAATTATCCGCTTTTCTCTCGATAGCTGACAGGTTCATTAGAACTATTTCCCTCCCCAAGCAACGGGTTTGTCTCTGAACTTGTCGCCTGGCCAGGTTCTCCCCAGAAACTACCACCCGCATCACAGTCCTCCGTCGCGGCCCGCGCAGAAATCCAATCCACCTCCCCCAACGGCGGTCATGATGAGGCCTCCTGCCAAGAAGCCCCATCCGCAGTCCCAGACGTCTAGGTTGGTGCCACCGATGCAGAGTTCCGCAACACTTCCAGTTTCATCTCGACGACAATCTTATCAAGCATCTCCAATATTAATGGCCCCTCGTGATGTCCAATTTCGACGTCAGTCACACAACCCTACCCCGACGACATCGCAAGTTAATCTTCATACCCCTTCACCACTTTCCTCATCTTCGTCTATCTCTCCTCAGCAACAGAGGCCTCACAGGGTTCCTACCGTTGCTCCCGTAACCAACCGACAGGCATCACCGAAGTCCCGATCTGTCGAAACACAACCAGACCAGGTAACTGAGAATCCTAACAATCTGAGTTCTATCGGTATTGGCATGGTTATGCTGGATGACGATGATGACGAATCAGAGGAATCCAGTTCTAGTCAACCTTCGACAACCCCAGACGGAGGGAAACCAAAAAATTCCTCAAACACATCTTTTCGACTGAAGACACCCCCGGAGCACACTCAACCAGAAAATTCCAGAAACGTGACGACTCTACAGGGAGACATATCTAGTCCTCCTTTGGCCATACAACCACGAAAAGCGCCCCTGGAGGAAATGCTTGATTTGCCAGAAGAAAGTCCACCTCCTTACAGTACTCCAATCAAGGAAGTGCGGCCCAATGAATTTGGTCGTTTTCCTTCCCAACCCTCATCCACCCAGGGATCGGGTTCCGCCTTTCATAGTGAGGTGGCGCCCCTGAACCCGAACGCATTTGTTCCAATGCAAGCCCCATCCAGAGCCCCATCGGTCCAGAATCAACCTTTTTTCAGATCTGACGCCCCTCGAAGCTATCCCCCCTCTCGATATAGTCCGGAACGCGCTGGCTTCGAGGATAACCACAGCGTTCATCCTTCTGTTTCTAGCAATTCGTCTTCGTCACGTAGCTCTGGGCCACCGTCCTCTCGTCGTGTTCCGAAACGTCTTGTCATGCCTGCTCCTCTTGCCCAATCGAATGCAATTCCGCCGCAATATCAAAACCATCCACCCTTGACGCAGCTGCCACCTCAACGCCCAACCCGTCAGATGCCTCCTTTTGCTCCTGAACCAATGCCTTCCGCTCAGATATTTGTTAAGGCCCAAGCACAAGAAATTCATCTAGCCCCTTCAGGAGTTGGCAAGCTTAAGAAACGCCTCAGCTTAATCGGTTCCGCTTCTCACCACCCTCCAGTTGTCACGACAGTTTCATTTGCTCCTCCGATCATTGGTTTTAATTCTCTTTCCCAAGATGATGAATTTCGGAACCAGCTCGCACATAAGAGGGTCCTCAGCAAGCGCAGGTCTAATTGGTAGATACCCCGACCTCATATCATCGATACCTCAAGTTCATTTATTACACGCTCTCGCTTTTATTGACACGACTCAATCTGCACTATTTTCTCTCTTTCTTATGATCATTAATCTTATAGACAATGGTTTATCGCATTCATAGTCGCATGGACGCGTCATACGTAGATATATTTGGGCTTTCTCATGATTGCCATGAGCGTTTGTACAACCCAAGAATAAAGAAGATTAACATATGCGAAAAAGACAATACACTCTCAGTAAGATGGCAACCGGAACATGAACTGGAAGCTGTACTGCTTTGTATCGGGATCCCAATGCGACCAATTCCAGTAACCAGCATCATCCGCTTCATCTTCGATTTCTCGAGATGGGATCCTGAAGGCGATAGTTTCGTATGGCTCTGCAGCAACCTAGACAATAGGTTACACAATTTCATTCGCAAGACGATCATACACGTACAATAAGATATTGGAATGCCTTGTTTGGAGGTTCCTTTCTTTGTTCCCAAGCACTCATGAAACGTCGGCGTGGCAAAACCCCTTCCTTAATTTGAGGGAGATGAACTTGGACCATCATGCCCTCTTTTCCTGTGTCTCTGTCCCTCATTTTAGTTACTCTGTATCCAGGGCGACCAATCTTCAAGAAGACCTTCTTCTGGGTGTTGGACTGCATGGGCGCGATGGTCAGTTGTGTTTCCTTTGCATCTCGAGCCGCACGCCGAGCAAGATTAGTCTGGTGCTTCTTGCCCTGTGTATGAGCCAGATATGACCCTTCATTCGTGTGTAAAGTGAGACACAAACGACATTCAAGAGAACCAAGATGGTTTCGCAAGATATACGGATCCTCCAAGGAAGATGAGTTTTTGTGAGAGTTTCGAGGCAGGCTAAATACCTTTGCCAAGTCGATTGTCTCCAAAGCAAGCTTTTTAAGCCGCTCTCGCCTATCCACATTGCTCTCTGAGGCACCCGCGACACCACCACCACCAAATTTTGAGCCAACACGATTCTGTGAATCGCCGATCAGTATCGTTGAAAATTTACCTTTTACTGTCAGGAAGACAAACCTGGTAATCTATATTAAACGTCAGTATTCGTGTTTGAGAGTATATTATAGCGGAACATACCCATTGCTGTGGACGCTAGTGGTTCTTGTCAAGACGAATTGACCGCAGGTTGTCAGCCGATTATGTAAGACGGATAGTCGGACCGTCATTCCAAAAATTCTGCAGTTCTCTGATGTTCCTCTTTGCCGATTAGCGTTTCCACTTCATAGCAATATGGCGGCCCAGAAGCGATCCCTTGAAGACACTTCCACATCTCGTAAAGTCAAGAAATTTAAAACGGAATCTGAGAAGAACAAGTCCAAACCTCGGTCGACAGCATTCCCTGAAGAAGTTGACTTTCCCAGAGGCGGAGGCACCTCTTTCACTCCATTAGAAGTAAAAACTTTCCGAGCAGAAGCTGTGAAGGAGGCCAATGCGGAATTGTTCAAAGTCTGTTTCTCATTCAGTCAGGGATATATCTTCTAAGTGTATATACAGGAAGCTAGTGCTAAGAAAAAGAAGAAAAAAGCAGAGATTGATAAATCTGTATTGCTGCGGCCTTCTGAAGGAAAGGATAGGATTCGAATAGAACATCTCAATTACAAAGTGGGTCCAGCCATCTTCGGTATACTTCATCTAATAAACCCCCGTTTCACAGAGAATGAGCCCTGGCATGAAAATTTTTGGTCAGATCGTCAATATCCTTCCGTTGGCACTTATTGTGTCATTGCCAAATCA
>Ga0307507_10008578_pt1 | contig 14045 bp, 3 predicted proteins | sample 7_EM_MG_FD_207223 | JGI IMG/M metagenome (GOLD analysis project Ga0307507, IMG submission 207223) | Populus trichocarpa ectomycorrhiza microbial communities from riparian zone in the Pacific Northwest, United States - 7_EM | ecosystem: Host-associated > Plants > Roots > Unclassified | place... | reverse complement strand
TTTAGGTTCTTTAATATTATAATTAACGCTCCTTTAATATAATTTATGCGTTTTTCCATAATAGGTTAGTTTTAGATAACTTTTTTATCTAGCCATATATAAAAGTCTTCCTATTTATTATTATATTGTTGCCTATACTACTTTCTATATAACTGGTTTAGTATATATAGTCTATCTATAAGAAAGTACCTTATTATTACTATATTATAACATTCTTTGGTATATCTCTCTTTAAACCTAACTAAAATATCTAGATCCTTTTTTTATTCTAGTTTATCTAACTACTTTACTCTAGGCGTCCCTACACTAGGCCTATTAGTAACTCTTTATATAGGTACTCTGTCCCTTATATAACCTAGTATAGCTAACCTCTTATTTAGCTTTTACTCTTGCTATATAATAATTCTTTATCTAAACTTATCTATAGTTTTCTATTTTCTGCGTCTTATAGCTAGATCCTTAAAGTCGTCTTACTTTTTAATTTTAGTATTAACTTTTTAATTTTTAGGCTAAATACTATATTTACCTAAAATTGCTATAGTCCTTATTTATTTCTTAAAATCTTAGCTTTTTAATAATATTTTTACTTATTCCCTAAACTTGTAGTTCTTAAACTTGCGTCCTATACTTATTTGTTTATTATGGGTTTTTAAACTGTCCTTATTATATCCTATAAGTCTAGAGCTTTCCTTATTTCTTTATAAGAATCTTAGACCTATAGCCTTTTACCTTTTATAAGTAGTAAGCTAGTACTAGTAGTTGTCTGCTTGCTTAATTATCTCTAAATATTACTCCTTCTATCTTATAAAGTAATGGATACTGTATTTAATAGTATTATAATACCCATTACTAATCCGCGTTCTATAGTGGTTTTAGTCTCTACTTTTATTACACTACTAAGGTATAAGTACTCCCAGTTAGCCTTATTTTCTTCCTTATCGCTACTAATTAATAAGTACTTTAACTCTATTATTATTATTACTAATCTTTATCTATATATTACTTTAATATCTTAATCTAGCTTATAGAGTTAATTTTATTCTTTACCTAACTCTTTAGTTCTATTAAGCCTTCTTAACTCTAGCTCTTACGGCTAATAGCTTGCGCTATACTTAGCGTCTTTATAAATTTGGTATGTGTTATTATAATAAAACGCAAAGTATTTAATTAAACACTCCTTAGTCCCGCGTAATATCCCTATATCTATATTATCGTACTCTAATAACCTAGTGCCCTTTACCGTATAGTTACTCTAACTACCTTTATAGTCTCTAGCGAAATAACCTTATTTTCTATAATTTAGGTAAGCTCTATCTTTAAACTATTTTTCTTATTATAGAGTCTACCTAAACATCTTTTGCTGCTAAGATCCCTAGTTTAGCCTCTACTCCCTAGTTCTATAATTACTTAATCCTTAACCTCTAGGTTTCTATGGTTTCTTTATCTATCTCTTAGATTCTTTAGTACCGCTTAGGTCTATTAGCTCTACGCCATTTTATAGTTTTTAGCTTTATATTTGCCAATGCGTGCTCTACGCCTTATATAACTATAAAACTCTATCTTACCCTTTCTTAGCTTGTTCCCTTTAATAGATCCTATTATTAATCTTTATTAACTAATTTATTAAGTCTTATAGACTTTCCGCATCTTCTATTAGGATAATTACGTCCTAGACTTTAGCCTTAAGTCCCTATTTATACTATACTATAAGTGCCTTATTATTCCACTTAACCTATATTATAAGTATCTAAAACTATATCATGTACTTAATTTCTAAAGAACGTTATACTAGGTTTTAAAGCTTCCGTTTTATAGTAGTTAACACTTCTAGGTCTCTAAATATCTATATTAGTTTTTGTACGAACCTATTCTAACTAATAAATATAAACTATACATTTTAGTTAGTAGTTATTATACCGCTAACTTATATTTCTATAAGGTAAGGTTTAAACCATTCTAGTACTCTTCCTATTAAAAACAATCCTACATACGCTATTTAATCTATAGGTATTACCAACTTTGCTCCTTCCTATATAACCTTAAAGTGCATTTATATAAGAAATTCTTTAAGTTTTAACCTTTCTTCTAAGAATTGTTTAATTAACGGTAACTTAACCTTTACTGCTCTAATTCTATTAATACGTTCCTTAAGTATTCTGTTATTATTTAATAAGCGATTAACTATTTCCTGTAACTAACCTTTTATAACTACTTATAAGTCCGTATCTGCTATACTGGTGTCTCCTAATCCTAAGGTAGTTATTACCGTTAATGGCATTACGACTAGTGCTTTAGGTGGTATATTGTTTAACTTTGTTAATACTATAACTAGGTAGTAAATATATAACGGAACCTTATAGTAAGAACTACGGTGGGTCCTATTATTGGGCTAGGTGCGTAGGTAAATAAGAAGTTAATAACGTAATAATAACTAGTAGAGTAGTTGCCTAATAGATTAACTCTAATTGTATTCTAAGATTTACTATAAGGAGAGAACTATCTACGGTAGGGACTGAGGTCCTTTAAATACACAACCGTACGCCTAAGAAATCCTCTCTTGTACGTAAGGTACGTAAGTTCCTCCCGTTCCTTGCGTTTAATACGTAGTATACCACGTGACCTTGGTTACTATTCCTCGTTATATAGCTCCACCGGCTCTATCCTAGACCGTGCCTATATCAACTAACTAGCTTCTTCCGACTCTTCCCTACGTAGTTGTAACATCGTACTTAAGCTGTCCATAACAACGCAGCCGCTAGCCATAATTATAATAATGTTTATAATATGGTAACAGCCCTATAGAAGATTAAATAACAACTAAATTAGATTGCTACTACTAACTTTTACCTAAAGACTTCCTTATAGAAGCCCTCTGGACCTACTAAACCTATATATACTAAGCCACTAACGCCTACTACCTTAAATACTACTGGAGCCAATATTGACCTCTTTATACTAACCTCTCTGCAAAAACTCCTAGATGGAGAGCGTGAGCTACTTTAGAAACTAGGATACTGCTATAGATGCTGTTAAGAAGGCTATTATTGTAATAACCTAAACTGCCTAATAGCTAGGTTTAGTAGCTACCGCCTAATACCTAACCTAGTATCCTAAATACTAAATATGTTGCTATATGCTACTACTATATAAGATAAAGACGTAGTAATAGTAGTAGAGTTGGATACGGAAATAGAAAATACTAAGTTCTAACCCTAAGTTGCAGGTTGGGACGCCCTAATAATAAGGAGATCTATATATTAGCCTACTTAATAAATAACTTAGTAAAGATAAATAGACGGAAATAGATAGTTTTACCTATAATAGGAATTACTACTAAAAAATAATATAAAAGCCGTTCTATAATTAATTATAGAGCTACTAATAAATTTATAGATATCTAATTTGTGCGAACTTATAACCTACCTACCTTACCCCTTACTAAAGCCCGCGCCCTATAACCCGCTAATAGTAGTTATACTATATAAAAGATTACCTATATAGTATAACTCCACCTAGATATAAATAGGCACTAGGAAGAGCTCTAGGCCTATATTATACCACTTACTAACTACCCTATTATCCTTAAAATAAACTGGCTTAAATAGTATAACCCTACTATTAACTAGAAAATAAAAGAAGTAACCTTTAACTTTAAATATTGCAGAGAGACTTGCCTAGGGTATGGCCTAGCCACCTCTACCTACTCCTTAGGATATTAACCTAAGGAACCCCTTATTACCCTACCTATAACTAACTACTACTATATAAGTGCCGCAGCCTTCTACCGTATAGTACGTATAAAAGGCTAGACCGTTACCGCAGCCTCCTAATTATAATTATATAAGCTTAATAAAGAATAGGACTATGTTCTTTATAGTAATAGAATAGATATAGCCAACCTCCTAGAAAATAATACCCCTGCAGAACTCTACGGACTTTTACCTTTAAACTTTAAGAAGTTTATAAAGCTTAAAAAAGGACTTACTAATAAGGAACTCCGCAAGCTCCTCCCTAAGAGGTACTATAACTTTATTAATATATGCTTATAAAAGAGCGTAGATATACTCCCCTATATTAACTTAATAACTATGCCATTAATATTAAATAAGGAAAAACACTATTCTATAAGAGACCCTACCTAATATTAAAAGACAAACTTTTAGTTATTAAAAAGTATATTAATAAGCACCTTAATAAAGGGTTTATTTATCCTGGCATATCCCTAGTAAGGAATGGCTATCTTGGTTAAAGGAAAACACAGAACCTACCTTGTTGTTTGTTAGAAAGAAGGTACAATACTAGTATACGGAAGCCCTTAAGAGGTTTAAATACTTATTAAAATTAAACTAATGGCTAGATTAATGGGAACACGTAATGTTACTAGGAGAGAAGTATAAGATCCCTTAAATATCTAATAGAATCTGGCTTTAAGAATTAGCAGAAGTTATTTAACCTTTTAGTAACGCCTACTATATAAAGTACACTACTGAGTTAAATAACCCTTAGAAGTTAAGATCTTCTAAATACCGCAGAGTAGTAAAGGAGCTACAAGAAGGACTTAGAATACCCTTAAAGAAAGCCAATACTACTATAAGAGGGAGTACCTTTAATAAAGACTTCATAGAGCAAGCTATTAAGGATCACTCTAATACTACTAAAGGTTTATAAAGAGGAAGGGCCTTAGCACGTAATAGGCGCTTAAAGAGAGCTGGGACACTGGTGGATAAGGAGACGTCCTGCAAGAAGCTAATACCTAAGTACTTAGCATGCGGAATACAAGGATATTCCATTTAATACTATTGGTATTTATTTAAAGATAAGAAACCTACAGGAGTTATAATTGGAGATACTCGCATTAATAGGGCACTAAAGAAGGTAGAAAAGAATAAGGATCTTACTAACTAAGTTATAAAGATTAGACTTAAAAAATAAGAAGATAAGGCTTAATAATAATAGGATAAGAGTTAGGAAGTTAAGATTAAGGGAGAAGCTAATGCGATATTCCTAGAATTGTATTATACCAGTTAACTCTATCTACTAAAGCTATTAACTATTCTTAACTTAGGAACCACTCTCCATATCTTTAATAACCTCTCTTATTTCTATAATTTTAGGAAAGCTTTAAAATATAAATATATTATTACTGGCAGCTTAGAAGTGCTAATACTAGGCTATAGTAATGTAACTATCTAAGTTATAAAACTAAATAAGAGCAAGGGAATCCTACGTCTTAAGGATGTTGCCTTTTATACGGACTTTAACATAAATCTAGTATTATTCTATCTACTTTAAAAATAAGGGTACTACTAGAATAATAAAGAAAATAACAATCTTCTAGTTTAGAAGGATAATATAATCCTATATTAAATAGAAGAATGTTATAGATAATAGACTATTAAATATATCTAACTAGGAAGTCTATTAGCGTTTAATATAAGCCGACTGCTATAACGCTAACAGAAGCGCAGAGCGTTATTAAAAGACAGTTGTCTAAATGCAAAAGATAATGTATAACTATGGCATCTACGTCTAGGTTATCTAGGACCTATAAGCCTTTATTAGTTAGGTATTAACGCCCTAAAAGTTAAGCTTTAAGGCCTTAAAATAACGGAATATTAATATTACAGTCTTGCTAAAATTAAGCATTAGGTCTTACAAAGGTTCTTAAAACAGAAAATTAATAAACCCTATCTTAACCTCTATATTAACTAGACTAACTTTAAAAAGGCGTATACTGGATTTATATAAGTTATACTTATCTATAATACCTTTTTAGGAAGATCTTTCCTGTACTTTATAATAACACATAATAAGGAAAAAGAGATACTATAAGTGCTTAAAGATTTTATCTAATAGATTTATCTAAGGTATAACCTTAAAGTTAATACTATTAGATTAGACAACGAGCTAGGTAGAAGAAAAACCCTTAAATAGCTACGGACCTAAGGGATTACATTTAAGCCTTTAACGCTATATACCTAAGCTTAGAATAGTACCGCCGAACACTTAGGGTATATAATTATTAAGAGAGTATAAGTAATAAGAATTACTACTAATCTACTATATAATCTATGGAATGAGATAGTTAACTATATAGTTTACCTTTAAGATTAAACGCCACGGGAAAGTAATGGATAGAAATCGCTATATAAGAGGTTTTATACCTTCCTAGCTAATAGGAGATTAAGAAAACTATAACTAGCGCACCTAAAAGCCTATAGCTGTAGGGCGTATGCAATAATATTAGACGCCTAGCTAAGGAAGAAAAGGCTAAGTAAACTAGATCCGTAAGCCTATATTGGCTACCTTATTAGCTATAACTCTACTAATATCTACAGGATCTATATCCTATACAAGGGTATCATTATCTCTACTAGGGACATTATCTTTAATAAAAAGATCTTTAATGGTAAGCAAACGGATATCTTAAAGAATCTATACGCTAAACTAGATACGCTAATTAAGAAGATTTAACTCCCTAACACCCTAACTAAGAATAAGGTTCTTCTAGAAGACAATAAAGAAGTATTTAAACCGTTAATCTAAGAGAAAGACAACGTTAATAATAAGCCAGTTTAAACCTTTAATAAGTTATTAGATCTTAAGCTTGTAAGAGCTCTTAAAGATATATATTATACACTACCTCCAATAGAAGAAGATAAAGAATCTCTATATACCTTTTACATTAAGTATTCTATAAAGTTAGATATATAAGATACTAATCAGGACATTGTTAACTAAGTAGGAGATAGGTTTTACACTTAAGGGGTATTTAACAACTCGGTTAAAGACGTGTTTAAGAAAACCTGCAATAATAGGTTTAAAGACTTTATTACTAAAAGGATTACTTTAGCCTATTAGGGCGCCTTCTTAGCAGGAAGGAAGTTTAACTTTAATAGTTAACTTAACGACAGTAAGATAAAATTAGGTAGAATATATAATGTTAGATTATATAGGAAGAACTTACCTCCTCTACTTTAGTTAATTAAGGACCTTAATATATATCCCTTTTAAGATTAGTTCTAAGAGGCTTAATAAGCCTACCTTTAATCCCATTATTAAATAAGGTTATTTTAAGAAATAGAAAAAAAGCACGTAAAGGGATAGCAGATCCTTAGCTTAATATAGGTATTTGTTTATAAGACAGACAAATACAGATTCCTTTAGAAATGTAAGGCATGCTTAGTAGTATATAGAAATTAATAGGCCCTGGAAGACTTACCTATAAAAGCTGCTATATTAGTAAGTACAACCTTCTAACGTGTTTGACCACTCCCCAGGCTATACTAGTCCTTAGGCCACCCCAAAAAACCACTAAAAATCAAGAAAATCGCATTTTGATATCTTAATAACGGCTTTATAATAAATTCTAAAATTCTATAGCTAGCCTTTTATGTCTATTCTAAGACTTCTATTGAAGTTCTAGAATAATAAGCCTAGCCGTTATTAAGATATTAAGTTTTGGCCCCCAATTTTGAGCTAAATTGCTATTCCTCTAGAACTACTTAATAAATTACTTCCAAAGTTAGAGAGGAGTCTTAGAATAGGCATAAAAGGCTAGCTATAGAATTTTAGAATTTATTATAAAGCCGTTATTGAGATATTAAAATGCGATTCTCCTGATTTTTGGTGGTTTTTTGGGGTGGCCTAAGGACTGGTGTGGCCCAGGGAGTGGTCAAACACGTTAGACCCTAATGGCAATCACCATAAAATTTAATCTAAAGATAACATAGATAGATGCAGTTAACGCGTTTATTTATTACGATCTTAATAAAGTTATCTATATAAAGCTACTGCTAGGGTTTAATAAAGGAAAGACAAATAAAGTACTGCGCTTAAGAAAAGCCCTTTATAGACTATAACGATCCCCTCTATTATAGCAAAAAAATCTTATAAGCTTGTTAAATAAATTAGGTTTTAAAGAGGTTCCCTAGAAGCCATATATTATACTAAAAGGAGAAATAGTTATCTTCTTCTATATTAATAATATTATCTTCTGCTACTAAAAGATAGATAAAAAGAAAGCTTAAAAAGTAATTAAGGAGCTAAATAAGGAATACTAGATAAGTACCCTTAGCAAACTAAAGTAGTTCCTAGGAATTTATATACTACGCAATTATAGCTAAAGGCTCTTATGGCTATCCTAGGAAGCTTATATTAAGAAGATAGCTAACTAGTATAAGATAGATCTTAAAGGGCGTCTTCCAGATACTCCTATAGCAGAATTAAAACTCCTCCCTACTAATTACCAATTAATCCATCTAATGCGTCTATCCCCTAATATAGACCTATTAGTCCGCCTTATATCCCTACTAGCTTCTATAATACTATATTAGAGAAAAATAGGTTTAGTACTCTATATAGCCACTATAACGCGTCCAGATATTGCTTTTGCAATATTATAGTTAGCAAGGTTTAATTAGAACCTAAGTTAAGAGCACTATTAAGCGGCAGATAAAGTAATCTAGTACTTATATAGCACGAGGAGCAGAGCAATCTGCCATAGAGGAGATAAGGAAGGAATAAATAGTAGAGGGAAAGATAAAGAAATATGCAACAATGGATAAAATAATGGAAGAGACGGTAGAAGTAAAGCGCAATTATTTATCTATGCTAGTAATGCATTATTCGCAGATAACTCTATTAATAGAAAGAGCTCGCAAGGATGTATTATAAAGCTATTTAGGAGACTAATTGCCTAGAGAGCAAATAAGCAGGGCACGGTTATGACGTTAAGCATAAAAGCTAAGTTATTAGCCCTATTACAGACAGCAAAGGAAGCTATTTTTATTAGTAGGCTATTTAAAGTAATAATATTAAGGCTAAACAAGCCCTTAATTATTAACTATAATAACACCTAGATACTTTAACTAATTATAGAAGACACGGCAAAGCTAATTATAAAGCTCTAATATATTAACATATATTAATACTGGCTATATTAGGAATACGTAAGGAGATAAGTACTATTTTAATAGATAGCGATAAAGGAGATAATCGCTAATAGACTTATAAAGGCCTTGCCTAAGTAGAGGGTTTAAAGCTTTATTAATATAATTGGAATAGTGGATATTAAGGAGTAGTTAAATAAGAAGAATCAACTGGAAGACCTAAGGGAGAAGATTAGAGTGAGACGGAAAGATTTAGATAAGATTATAGTTTAATTAACTCATTAATGGACACAAGAAGGTGGTTAGCTTTAACCTTAAAGAGCTTAAAGCTAAGGGGGTGTATTAGATAATCTATATTCTCTAAGGCATAGGTTATATATATAAGTCACGTATAGGGATCACATGCGCTGTAAATCTCTTTATCTTAGCTTAGAGCCCAAGGGCCCCAGTTCTAAGGTCAATCAACTATTAAGTCAAGATCATTAATTAATTAACCCATTTTATTAATAAATGGCTCTATATAAACTATTTAACGATTACTACTAAGGATGTCTATATAGACCTTAAGAAAGTATATATAATTACTAAATAGTAAACCCCTAACTATATTAAGGATATATAAGCCTTCCTTAGTTTTGCTAACTTTTATTAGAAATTTATATACAACTTCTTAGGTATTATAGTACTACTTATAGCAATAATGTAAATAAAGGGCCTTTCCGCAAAAGGAAGAAGAATATATTTATTTTTTACCTAGACGCCTAAATACGAGAAGGCGTTCTAAAACTTTAAAGATGCCTTTACTAAAGCACTTATCCTAGCTTACTTTATACTAGGACGATAACTCTATTTTAAGACTAACTCCTTAGACCACGTTAACGCGGGCGTCCTTTTTTAGATAGGTAATAACGGTTTTCTCTACCTAGTCGCATTCTACTTATTTAAGCTTATACTATAAAAATATAACTATAAGATCTATAATAAGGAACTTCTTATAATCATATAAGTATTTGAGGAATTCTAACCGGAATTCTTCTTAGTAAAACTTAACTAGCCAACTAAAGTCTTTACGGATTATCGCAACCTTAAGTACTTTATAACTATAAAATAACTAAACTAACGCCAAGTACGCTGGCACAAGTTCCTCTCTAGTTTTAACTTTAAAATTATATATAGGCTAGGAATATAAGGTACTAAGCCTAATAGCCTAATACGTCGCTTATAAGACCTTCCTTAGTCTAAAGATAACTCCTATAATTAGTTCTAATAATAGACAATCCTAACAGCACGGAACTTAGCCTTAGGTATACTACTTATAATAGAGCTAACTGTACCTTAGCTTTATACTATAAAACTAGAGTTACCTCCCAAAACTAACAAGCTTATTACTACGGCATATAATACCGCTGTTAACCTATTACTATATTAACTTATTGCCGTAAAGACCGCTGGCGCCCGTATACTGCCTACTAACCTCTAAAGCTTAGGCTAGATTAATATAGCAGCCCTAGAAGTAAAAGAGAATAGGCTTTATTATAAAGGCCGTCTATTTATCCCTAACTTAGAAAATCTATAATAGCAACTAATCTAAATAGCCTATAACCTTTAATTAAGCGGCTATCTAGGTAGAGAAGGAACCTATAAGCTCTTTAGCCAATACTACTTCTAGCCTAAAATAATAGACTTAGTTAAACACTTTATAGGTGTCTGCTACAGCTATAAGCGCGCTAAGGCCTTTAATATAAAGTACTAAGGACTATTATACCCTTTACTAGTACCTATATAATAATAGGTAGATTTTGCTATAGATTTTATTATTACCCTATTACCCTATAAATAATACGGCCATGCCTATAAGAACATCCTTATAATAATATATAGACTTATAAAAGAGCGCCACTATATTCTAACCGAAGGCGTAGCTGTTAGTAACGTTACTAATACCTTTTTTTGCGAAGTCTACTAATTATATAGGTTACCTAACTTAATTACGTCTAATTAAGGCATATAGTTTAACTCTGACGTATAGAGATAAATCTATTAACGCCTTAGCATCTCTATTAAAATGTCTATATTCTTCTACTATAAAACTACTAGGCAACTAGAAAACGCTAATACTAGCATAAAAGCGTACCTATAATAGGTAGTTGCCTATAGTTAAGATAACCAGGTAGATTACCTTCTACTAGGCGAATTTACAGTAAATAACTACGTCTTAACCACTATAAGGCTTACCCTGTTCTTTGTAAATAAGGATTACTACCCCTAATCTAGTATAGAGCCACTAGAACCTGTTAATAAAAAACTGCTATATAGGAAACGCCTTAAGATACTACTTACCAACTAGTGTTACGGACAGCTTAAGTACGATGTTACGACTACTTGGAGAGGAGTCGGCGGAAGCTAGTTAGTTAATATAGGCACAGTCTAAGATGGATCTGGTGAAACTATGTGACGAGGAATAGTAGCCGAGGTTACGTGATGTGATCTGTATAATCTATATAATCTGTATAATCTATAACGGAGTAGATAGAGCACACGTACCTCACGGAGCGAAGGGATTTCTTAGGCGTAAGGTTGTGTATTTAAAGGACCACAGTCCCTACCCAGATAGTTCTCTCTTTGTAGTAAATCTTAGAATATAATTAGAGTTAATCTATTAGGCAACTACTCCACTAGTTATTATTACGTTATTAACCTATTTATATCTATATACCTAGCCCAATAATAGGACCCACCGTAGTTCTTACTACAAGGTTCTATTATATATTTACTACTAAGGTTATGGTATTAAATAAAGTTAAATAATATGCCACCTAAAGCACCAGTTGTAATACCATTAACGGCAATAACTACCTTAGGATTAGGAGATACCAGTATAGCAAATATAGACTTATAAGTGGTTACAAGAGGTTAGTTATAAGAAATAGTTAATCGCTTATAAGACAACAGTAGGATACTTAAGAAACGCATTAATAGAATTAAAGCAGTAAAGGTTAAGTTACCGTTAATTAAACAATTTTTAGGAGAAAGGTTAAAACTTAAATAATTCCTTATATAAATATACTTTAAGGTTATACAGGAAGGAGTAAAGTTGGTAACACCTATAAATTAAGTGGCGTACGCAGGATTGTTCTTAATAGAAAGAGCACTAAAATAGTTTAAACCTTATCTTACAGAAATACAAGTTAGTGGTATAATAACTACTAACTAAGACGTATAATTTATGTTTACTAGTTAGAACGGGTTTATAGAAAGACTAATATAGATATTTAGAGACCTGGAAGTATTAATAACAGCGGAACAGAAGCTTTAAAACTTGGTATAATATTCTTTAGTAATAGAGTATATAATATAATTTTAGATACTTATAACGTAGGTTAAGTAAAATAATAAGGCGCTTATGGCATAGTATAAATAGGGACTTAAGGCTAAAGTCTAGGACGTAATTATCCTAATAGAAGATACGGAAAGTCTATAAGACTTAATAAATTAGTTAGTAAAGATTAATAATAGAATCTATTAAAGGGAATAAGCTAAGAAAGGGTAAGATAGAGTTCTATAGTTATATAAGGCGCAGAATACGTATTGGCAAATATAGAGCTAAAAACTATAGAATGGCGCAGAGCTAATAAACCTAAGCAGTACTAAAGAATCTAAGGAATAGATAAAGAAATTATAGAAACGTAGAGGTTAAGGATTAAGTAATTATAGAACTAGGGAGCAGAGGCCAAACTAGGGATTTTAGCAGTAGAAGATGTTTAGGCAGACTCTATAATAAGAAAAATGGTTTAAAGATAGAGCTTATATAAATTATAAAAGATAAGGTTACTTTACTAGAGACTATAGAGGTAGTTAGAGTAACTACGCGGTAAAGGGCACTAGGTTGTTAGAGTATAATAACGCAGATATAGGGATATTATACAGGACTAAGAAGTGTTTGATTAAACACTTTATATTTTATTATAATAACATATACTAAATTTATAAAGACGCTAAGTATGGCGTAAGCTATTAGCCGTAAGAGCTAGAGTTAAGAGAATTTAAAGGAACTAGAGAGTTAGATAAAAAATAAGATTAACTTTATAAGCTAGATTAAAATGTTAAAGTAATATATAGATAAAGATTAGTAATAATAATAATAAAGTTAGAGTACTTATTAATTAATAGTAATAAGAAAGAAAAGGAGGCTAACTAGGAGCACCTATACCTTAATAACGTAATAGAAGTAGAGACTAAAACCACTATAGAACGCGGATTAGTAATGGGTATTATAACACCATTAAATATAATATCTATCGCTTTATAAGATAGAAGGAGTAATATCTAGAGATAATTAAGTAAGTAAATAACTGCTAGTGCTAGCTTACCACTTATAAAAGGCAAAAGGCTATAGGTCTAAGATTCTTAAAAGGAGATAAGGAAAGCTCTAGACTTACAAAATATAATAAAAATGGCTTAAAACCCTATAACAAACAAAAACTAATAGAAAAGAGTAGTAACTTAGTTTAGTAACAAATAAATAAGTATAGGACGTAAGTTTAAAAACTATAAGTTTAGGGAACAAATAAGAACATTATTAGGAAACCAAGATTTTAAGAAATAAATAAGGACTATAGCAATTCTAGGTAAATATAGTGTTTAGCCTAAAGATTAAAAAGTTAATACTAAGATTAAGAAGCAAGATGACTTTAAGAATCCAGCTATAAGACATAGAAAATAGGAAACTACAAATAAGTTTAGATAAAGAATTATCGCATAGTAAGAGCAAAAGCTAGATAAGAGGTTAGCTATACTAGGTTATATAAGGGATAGAGCACCTATATAAAGAGTTACTAATAGGCCTAGTATAGGGACACCTAGAGTAAAGTAGTTGGATAAACTAGAATAAGAAGAGGATCTAGATATTCTAGTTAGGTTTAAAAAAAGACATACTAAAGAATATCACAACACAGCAATAATAAGGTACTTTTTTATAGATAGACTATATATACTAAACCAGTTATATAGAAAGTAGTATAGGCAATAATATAATAATAAATAGGAAGACTTTTATATATGGCTAGATAAAAAAGTTATCTAAAACTAACCTATTATGGAAAAACGCATAAATTATATTAAAGGAGCGTTAATTATAATATTAAAGAACCTAAA
>Ga0307507_10008577_pt1 | contig 14045 bp, 18 predicted proteins | sample 7_EM_MG_FD_207223 | JGI IMG/M metagenome (GOLD analysis project Ga0307507, IMG submission 207223) | Populus trichocarpa ectomycorrhiza microbial communities from riparian zone in the Pacific Northwest, United States - 7_EM | ecosystem: Host-associated > Plants > Roots > Unclassified | place... | reverse complement strand
TGTGCAAGTGTTTGTGCCACTTCTCAAGAAACTTGTCTAGCTCAGGCTTCGTGCAGGTCCTCGCAGCATCCAGCAAGTCATCACCATAACCGGCGTGTGCCAGGCTGTATGCTGTCATCATACCACAGCCCCACAGTCCAACCTGGATAATATCACCATGAGAACAGAATGGGAGAAACTCACTCACTTACAGGATCATAGTCACCACCACAAAGTACTGCTAGCAATAAAATACTGCCGGCTGTGAGGGAAAGCGTCAACTGGATTGCTTGAGCTGTGTAGATTTTGATCACGTCACCATCTTCCTTGAAGTTGGGGCTAGGCGAAGGTGTGTGTGTATGTGAATGGTTCATGACAGTTTGAGGGGCAGGGCAAACACGTACTTTCAGATGAGATGTGTTGCTCCAAAAAGGAGCATATCTGCATCATCGCTCAGGACTCCATCGATAATTTGCTGAGAGTTAAGCATTGCCAGCTCTGCCTCTGCCTCTCCTGGTGCCTAGGTACCTCAATCAGTAGAGAAAAGACAGCTAGAAGATGTACTCAACAGTATGGGAGCTGTAGCCGTATTGCTCAATCAGCTCCTGGAACAAGTTTGTCAGCACATGTGCCTTGGTGTGAACATTGATTCCTCATTTCATAGCTGGGTGGTTTTCTCCATAGAAAACGAAAACAAGGTGAATTGGGAGCTTGCGGAAGCATGCGATGTGATAAAAAAGGATCTGGAGCTCAGGATTTTCACCAACTTGGTAATGCATGCCTGGCACATGGAAGATTGACTGTGTTTGGTTTAGCCAGATGCTGACAACAATTGGATTAGCCTCCAACATGAATAGATGGAAAAGCAAAGCTCATACCTTGCATCAATGCCAATGGTGAGTGTTCATACTCCACGCCGATTTGCGTCAAACCCTTCCGAGAATGCAAGCTCAGTGAGAGAGTGGCTTTGCATTGCTTTACGCAGAATCTGATTAAGACAATGTGTGAGGTACATGTAGTAAAAGAAATTGAGTGAACGTACCTCCCAAATTCCAGGAATACCCATTATTTCCGGATGGCTTTGAGATGGCAAGAATGAGAGGGACTGAAACCTCCTAAAACATGGCCCCTTTCTGGAGCCTCTTTGGCATGAATTGACAGACATATCGGATTGCCGTATCCAAGGACTGCCGCTAGCACGTGTAATCTGTAATCTTCTTCCTCCACCTAGGTTAACACATCAGCATGATCTCTGAGTAGAGACTCCTCATAAACTCACTGTGGCAAGCTGGTACCAAAACCGATCTTCAGTCATAGTCATCACCTGCAGAACACTTCTTCTCGAAGGCTCCAGTCTTGCCATAAGCTTATATCAAGCTAGTTTGAATGGATCTGCAGTGGAGGATGTAACATGTGAACGTGGCTTGTACATCAATCTGAGCTTGTGCCAATAAATAATTTCTGTTGTAAAATGCATTGAAAATGAAAAGTAGAGGAATACACACATGATCAGTGTTCACTAGACATGCCAGGTTATTGAGTAACAAGGTGCTGTGAAAGAACTTAGATTTGATCGAGGGATAGATTGATGGAAGGGAAATTGGGTTGAGAGAGATGGTAAGGAAGTCCCCTTGATGAGGCTAACAACAAAGAAAGGTCTGCAGACATCGTTTTGTATGGTGATGACACTCAAAGAGAACTCACGAAATACAATGTGGTCCATCATAAACAAAATGTTCAACTTGAACAAAGAGGATGAATCACGAGGTTTTATGTGTCATGTGCCTGCAACATGACACAACACGCACCATGTTCAACTTCATGCAAATGCAAACTTCAAGTCCAATTACAAATAAAATTTTTGGACTGGATATTAAACAGAATACTGAGTGATAGAAAGTAAGGAATTCATAGAGAAACCATATCAGTTGATATAAACATAGTTTTCCAATAAGCTCCAGGCTACGGACTGTAAATAAGGATATTGTAGTGCATAAGTGTGCCTAAGAACTTATTCTTGAGAGATTTACCAGTAAATCCACTGGATTTACTGGACTTACTGTATCACAATCTTGGCCATCACTTGCGCCTGATTTACTGTACTTCTGGGGTCTTCCCTTGCTCGCTTCCCTATTATTTCCCATGGAGAACAATCTTTCAATTTTCTTGGCCAATATGCTTATTTCCCTCATCATAAGTGTTATGCTATGTATGCCAAATTACAAGTGTTGTTGGATGGCTCTACACTGAGATAGAAGGACAAACTAAATGGGGAGCTGGGGTCACCAAGCTACAACAATATTCACGGCATGTAGGCTGGAGTTAGAGATTGTCACCATTGTTCCAGGGTGATCTCAGGGCACAGGGAAGCCTTTTATGACCTCGCAAGACAAGTCGCTCCCTCGACTATGGCCTGAAAAGCACTGAATGGTTGTGATGTTAAAGATTTGTAATGTGTGAGCAGGACAAGAAAGAGGTGTATAATGACAGAGTTGAGCACAGGTAACCGCTGAACCAGTCATTAACCAAACTGAGCGAAACCCGCCTTCTACCCTCCCCCCAATTGCCCAGTTGCACTCAAGACATGTATACTGGAAACAGGCAGATCAAATATGCAACAAACCCATTTACCAAAGTTCAGCATCCCTTCCACAATTGCCATGCTGCTCCTGGGGCAGCTTGCTGTGCTTGTCTGGTGTGAGAACATAAACTGGACGGACAAAATGTCAGCAAGATGCCAAACTAGTTCAGTCCCATGTGGTGCTCACATTCTATCACCAGCACAATGCCCGTTATCCTCTTGTGCCTTCCTGTGCTGCCTGCTTTGGAGCTGGATCCTGCTGTCTGGTCATCTTGGGCTCCTCGCTGGACACTCCAGTCAAATATGTAGTTGTATAGCTAGTTCCCCTCCCACACAAAGAGGTCACAGAAGAGTTTGCAAAGATAGGAGTAGTCAGGTTTGTCATCAAAGTGAAGAGCACGAGTGTAGTTCAAGAATATCCCAATTCATTTGGGAATCCACGGCAGAGAAGGTTGGTGGGGGTGGTCATCTTCTCCATGATGTGATCGTATTTCTGCAGCTTTGAGACCCTGTCAAGGAAGAGCTCCACAGAGGATGTACATTAAAACATAAGCAAGAGATTCAAGGTCATCACAACACACTTGCTCAAATGGTGCAGTGTTGCCCCACCTTCACCTAAAATTTTAGTTTGGGTGCCGTCAAACACCACTCTGTCCCATAAGCTTTCTTTCATAATGAATCCTTCTGTCACTGCATTAGAATAGTGGAAGGTGGATAAGACTCTAAAACAGTTGGTAGCAAGGTCAAAGATGACAAAGTGTAGGAGGTGATGGAATGAGAGGCTAGAGCAAGGCCTGCAATAATGAATTCTAAGCATAAATTAAGTCCAAGATTCAGCATTGATTCATGAGATTCAACTGACCAATACAATCATTCAACAAAATGAGAACAGTTGATGCTTGCAGTTGTAATTGGGCGAGATGAAGCAAGCCCATACCCAGAGCAGCAGCATGATCTTGCAGACTAGCATTGGTGATCTCGTTGTCACATCCTGTAAGCATGCACTGTTCAGGCACTGTTGCGCCGCTCAAACGTACTTGGTTGACCACAAAGTTCAAGGCACCTCTACTTCTGGTCACACCAAATCCACGAGGTTTCGAACATCCTTACTGGGTCGCAAAGGAAACTGGATGCATCTCAATATTGTGTAAAGGCAGAAAGATGGCAGGTTGACGTACCCTTCCCATCAAACTGGTTCCATAATTCCTGTATATCACACTTTCCCCAGGATTACAAGCTCAAGCAGTACCAGTCAAGTTCTTGTTTTCTCTGAACGGAATGTGGAGGTGGGTCTTGGGGTCACAGAACTTCTTGGTGAGACAAACATCGATGACATTGACTTGGTTACCATGCTTTCCAATTCTGATCAGTAAGTTATCTGGGTTTGATGTCACTATGTATGAAGTTGCAAGAGTGGATTCGATGTGAGAAATCTATCCTAGATGGTCAGCAAAGAGTGAAGACATATGGAAAAAGATACAGACAAGCTGGTCAGTGAGTAAGAGAACAGTCTTGAGGCTGAGCGCCAAACCTGCAGTCTCAAAAAGTACCTCCAGGCTCACTTTCAACAATGTTATCTGAGTCCATGTGATATGCTCTACAATGCGCACTATCGTAAATGCAGAGTTCTCTGACTATAGTGAATGCTCACCACTCCACAAAGACATGAATTTGGGTTTGGCTTTGGCATACGTGTAGCTGAAGAATGCTGTCCCTTCAACTTGGCCCTGAAACCAACCTTCAGGGAACGCTCGCTTCACCAAAGCTCAAGATGACCATGCTTTTTTGCAACAGTTCGACAATCTGGAAATGTCCTCGATTTACATGGTTTTACAGCTACTATCATAAAACTTCCCGAGTATCCTTACTTTCCATTACTTACCATTTGTATCACATGACTCCTTTCCATACTTGTCAGTAGTAGTCATGTGACAATTTACCTTCTTATATCTTTACCACCACTGCATCTATTGCTTTCCAGCAGGTGTTCTATCATAGCTCAAACCAATAGGCAAGTGTTATTGTGTATTATCAGGTCACTGACACTCTGCTCCAAGAGAACAAGTGTCAGCACCAGTTGATCGAGGCAGATCTTATCAGATCTGCAGTGATATCCCTTCCTGTGTCTGTATCCAACCTCTTGTGGATTTCCTGAGAGGTAGTAAGGGTTGTAGCCTTGGATTTCCAAAGCAATATCAACCCTTGCTAGGATACGCCCACATCCAGTCTCTTTTCTCCTCTCTTCCTCTCTTTGGACAAAGCTTTGACTGAGATCATAGCTGGGTCTCCACACCATTGTCATTTCAGCTCGCCATATGACTTTCATTGACAGCTCCCACATTTAACACACAGATAGTGTGTTACATGTTCCCATTGTCCTCTGGAAGTGGGCTGATGAAATCAATGGTGACAGAATTGTAAGCAGTCCCTAGAATGCACAAAGAACCACCTAAGCCAAAAGGCAGGATAACTGAGAAGTTATATTCTCAGTCAGTGCATCCTATATATGATACAGTATGGGAACTGTAGTAATCATCAGCATGATTACAGGAATCACCTCTTTGATCAGGAATCAGTAAGGGATGTAATGGGCCTATTGGTTTGACAGTGGTGGATTTGTTATGTTGACATTCTGGACATGACATTACATATCCATTCTCAAGATCCCAACACATGTTGGGCCTAGTGTTCACAAGTCTGGTTCAGTCTGGTTTTTTGCCCCCAAAATGGGCAACCATGGACCACAACTTGTCTAGGACTGACAAAGATGTTGTGGGGACTGAACCAGACCACCTAGGACCAGTCTTTTGTGATCCATGGAATTGATTTAGACCAGTTCAGACTGGTTTTTTTGTGTAAAATTCATTGTACCAATATAAACCATCTGTATCTCAATTATCATTACTCTGAAAATTAAATGGGTTATATAACATAGTAGAGCCTGTAAATACCCATCATTCAACCAATTTTCAAGAGATTTAATGAAGATTTGACATATCTATGACTGAAACTGAATTACAACTCATAAAAATTCAGGCAAAATGTAATGTGACAACTGTAAATTATTTGATGCATACCCTACATTGATAGATGGTGAGCACATTTGCCTACTTAAAATTTCCATATCCAAAAATAGAATGAACCAAAATGATGAAAATTTGAGTGAGTTAGAACTAAAGTCATTCTGGTACAAGTTGCACAAAAAAAGTATTTGTACCAAAATGGATTTGATTATATCTTTCTCAATTCTTAACCATTTTTGATGAACCAAAAATCAAATTGAAGGTAATAACTGTTGTTACAAGGTTATGTAACACATGTGACCTTTTAACCAGTTGCAACTGATTTCAACCAGTCTTTGAACAGTTTTGAATGATTTTTGAAATGAGGCAACTGGCAACCAGAATAACCCCAAATTTGGGCAACCACAACCGAAAAATAGACTGGACCACAGTCCAGTTCAGTTAGGTCCTATGGATTTTTTTGACTGAACCTGCAAACACTAGTTGGGCCAGTAATAGGATGTCTGTAAGGAACCATATGTTTTGTCAAATCTGAAATGGCCCAAGGTGTCATGTGCTAACTGGAATAATGTTTCACAAAGGGCAGTATGGGGAATGATCAGTCTGCTGCCAACATACCATAGTCTGTTCTTAAGTTGCAGCTCTGGCCAGCTTTGTGTGGCAGCAGGTAAGTGCTTGCACCAGGGGGTCTTTCACATAGCTGTTCTTGATTTCCTGCAACAGCAGTTTATCAGCAGAAATGTTCAAAGTCATGTTAATAGAATTGCATTCATGTGAATGTGCAAGTGACCTGGCAGATTCACAAGGTCCATGAAGTTCAGGGGCCAGATGCTTGTGATGATGCTGGAGGTATCAACGTCATTGTGACAGTAACTGTAAGGATGTCAAGCAACATTTTCGGCATCTTCTGTTGTGGGGTGGCAAGGTAATCATGAGAGTGCATCAGCAACCATGTTGTCACCCCCTTTGACATAAATGATTTTTGCATTGTATTGGGACATGAACTCCATCCATCATGCTTGTCGGTATGACAGATCTTTTTGTGTGTTAAAATTTTGCAGAGTCTTGTGGTCTGTGTAAATGAAAAAGGTGATCCCAGAAGGTCAACCCTCCATTTTTTGAGGGCTCTGATGATCACTAATAATTCTTTTTCATACACAGGGTAATTCAACTCTGCACCCTTGAAGGTCATTGAATCAAAAGCCACTGGACATGCAGAGGCCCATGATTTTCCAAAAGACAGTATGGCACCAGAGCACTTATCACTAGCATCTGTTGTCATGAAAATTTTGTATTCAGGCATTTTTGTCAAATCTATGGTAGTCAGGCATTCCCTGCTGACAACAATGGACTTTATGGCTTCAAAAGCTTGATGGTAACAGTCTGTCCATGTGGGGAATTTCCTTTCTGACTCATTTGTTGTAAGTTCAGTTAGGATACTGGTGTATTCTGCAGGAGCAGGCAAGAAATCTGCAAGGTATCTTACTAAACCCAAAAGATGCCTGACATCTGTAGCTGATTTAGGAATAGGCCAGTTAATGATATGGTCAGCTTTTTTGCCATCAGCCTCAATGCCACAGGTGCTGATGTGATGTCCCAAGAAGTTGATTTCAAGACAAAACAGATTAATTTAATTGGGGTTGACATACAGTTGTGTGTCCTGAAGGGATTTCAATGCTGCTTTCACATTCTGTCCATGTTCTTCAATGGTTTGTGACCAAATCACAATATCATCCAGGTATATATGACAAAAGTTTCCTAGATGTTCTCTAAGGGCTGTGGTGATGTGGTGTTGATGAATGGCTGGGGTGTTTTTCAGGCCCATTGGCATAACAAGCCATTCATACAATCTGAGAGGCGTATTCACTGCTGTCAAAGGTATGTGATTGGGTTGCATTTGTGTTTGAAAAAAACTGTTAGTCATGTCTATTGTGCCCCAGATTTTACCCTTTGCACAGTCAGATAAAATATCATTTATATGAGGAAGCAGATGTGAGTCCATAACAATGTTTTTGTTTAATTGATGATAGTCGTTGACCCAGGGGGGCAGAATATTTGGATTAGCTTTCGGGACAATGAATGCAGGGGAAGCATATGGTGAAGATGATGGGTGAATCCAGCCAGCATCCAGATGCTGTTGTATAAGTATACCCCACATTTACACAGAGATGGGTATGAACAAGATTTGATTGTCTTTTCAGCATTTTTCAGATGTATGGAAGCAAAGACTTCAGTAGGTAATTCATTGACATGTGGAATGGGTTCAAAAACCTCCTTAAAATCAGATTTCATTTTTCTCTTGAGTTTTGAGAGGGTTTCTGTGTTTGCCAGAATTTCTATGTGTGCACCCATTGCACTGGCAACACAACTACCTCAGGATGCAGCTTATGATTTTTAAAGCAGTCATTACAAACCATTATCAATTTGGCAAGGACAAGTTTCTTATCAGCTTTTGTTTCCTTCAGTAGTTCCCACAATTGAGGTTTAGGGTGGGGAGGAGGCAAGATAGATAATGGGTTCAACAAGTCATAATTTGTATGTTTATCAATACAAGAGTGAGCTGCATGATCAGTAACAATGGTATTGTGTATTAAGAAAGGGAGACCAAGGATTGGACATGCAAAGACCAGGTGCAATGAGAGCTTTAACTGATTTGGAAGTCCAGGTGGCATCTAATGAGGTAAGGGACAGTTTAACATATTCGTACAATTCAGAGCAAGACTGCTGTCCATTTTTCAATGTGACATCTACAGGTTCAGGATTGTGGAGGTGATGTTTCTTCAGATTCAACCCTGCAATGAGCTCAGGATGAATGAGGACCAGGTGCGCTCCATTATCTATGAGAGCATGCATTTTCACTGGGAAATCATTTGTCAGCCCATGTATTTAACAGTGCAAAATGAGATGTTTGGACTTAACAGGTGTACTCACAGCATGGACAGAGAGATCATTGTCCTCTTCAGAATCCAAGCAGTAGTCATTGACTGAAGGTAAGATGGCCATGATAGTGCTGGGTTCATCAGTCTCTTTGTCAGAGGAAGGAGTGGTGGATGCAACTGGTGTTGAAGTGAATTTGGCAGGTGCAACAGTAGTGGATGTGTTTTTGCTCCTCTTGGCAGTGAGCACGTCAGTGATCAACAAGGTTTTATACCCCTTTCCCCTAGGGAAACCTGTAGGGCAATCCCTAGATCTATGGCTGACATAAAACTTCCTGCATTTTGTACAGCCTTCATGCTCATTCAGCAGTGTGTGCTTGGAGTCAAGAAGAGTTGGTAAGGGAATGTAAGAAGAGGATGAGGTGGTAGCAGTAGAAGATGAAGAGGTGTAGTTGCGATGGTTGCAATTGGTTTCATTGCATAAAGTGTTGGTGTCAGTGACCTGGCATTTCAATTGGTGCTGGTTCAGACTCTCCTAAATGACCTCCCAGTGGTGTTTGTTTTCGCTAATATGGGTCTTGTCCAAGCGATGCACAGTGTCGATCCAGGACTTGAGAGTCTTCTCCTTTTTTGCTTTGCTGTGCAGTACTTTTTGATGCCCCTCAGATTCCTGCAGGAATGCTTGAATTCTAGGGCTGGACGGGACATTTAGATGGGTGCTCTACCTGTTGTTGTTTCAACTGGTGATGAGATCTTGACAGGACAGATAGCACCCATCTATTCCCATCACCTGGACAGTACGGATGGCACTGGTGTGGGAAAATTTTCAACTTCTTGCTTGCCATTAACCTCAACATTGATGTTGACTGTGTAGTTGCTGTGTAGCCTTCCTTTCGAGTCAGGCAAGTCATTACTCTACAGTCCACTTCACCCACTACCCAGTTCACAGCCCACTTAGGCCACAAAAATATCCATATGGTGACTCATTATTGCCCTGTTTCACATATTTCATTTTACCCCTCAGTGAGCATCATTTCCATGATCTCCATTACTATCTATCTTTGAAATTTGTTTCCAAGGGCAACACTACATTTCCCTGAAAAAAGAATCAAATTGTAAGTTGTACAAAAACATACACTGCCTGTGGACACTTTGACTCATCCCACACCAGATTTCGACATTTCAATGTCAGCACCAGAGGGCAAACATGAAAGTATGTGTTTTTGAAGATGAAGAATTGACTGCTGATCACCATCTGATAACTGCCATAGGACATAACACACGTCCCAGTCGTGCCATCAACAAATCATGCATGGTCACAGCCATTGATGCTGAACTTCAAGACAAAGATGGTGACCTGATACCTCCAAAACAACAGTGCGCTCCCCAGATGCACAAGGCAGTCCCAAAGTGCAAGAGAAACGAAGCTGCTGACAAGGAATCAGACCCAAATGACGATGACTTCGCCACGTCTGGTGAAGGCTCTGAAGACTCCACAAGTGATGAGGATTCAGTTATAATCAGCAATGTAGAGGTATGTTCAAACATCTTAAGTCAACATGCCTTGACATGAGGAATTAGGTTGCAGATATGCTTCCCTCCAAAATGATTCCAGAAACCAGTGGGTGAAAATCATGCACAAAGGCGAAAGGCAAGCAAACTGCACCACACCCTTTGAAGAAAAAGGCGAGACGTGCCCCTATTGAGATGGAGGAGGTTGAGGATGAGGACAGCGCAAGGAATATGGCAGTGAGAAAGGCTCCTGTCAATGAAGCGGGGGTGGGTCATCAAGACAAGCAGAAGGTGTGTTGTCTAACTTGTCTTTGACTTTCTAGCAAACAACCAATTGACGAATTCAAAGACAGGCAAGGGCATCAAAAAAAATCCAATCTATTTGTTCTTTGAAGTCGTCTCTGACAATGCAGGAGGTTCAGTGGGAAATCCAGGGGACAAGCATTACCAGTGCTACCATGGTTCACACAAGGTCATCACAATCACAAAGGGTATGAATGGTAATTTAAATCGTGAGTATTGACATTCCTTCCACATTATGATAGATGTCGTTTTTAATCCATTTTTTTTCCAGGTCTTATTAACCACCTTTGCATTCATGTTAAGCCAATGTATAATCTCTGGGAGATACTCAAGGGTCGGGATGAGCCCCCAACCTCTGAGGAAATTGATATTGCATGTGGAAAAAAACAGTTGGATGGTAAGACTGAGGCGGAATATCAAGAAAGCCTTCGAAGATCAGAAGGCATGCACAGCAGTAATAACTTTTTCTTTGCTCCTTTGCTCTTGATTGAAGTCACCTTACAGGGTCCATGGGATCAAGATAAATTTGAGCAGCTCCTCACTGAGTGGGTTGTTGCATGCAACCAGCCGTTTGATGAGGTAGAAAAGCCCAAGTTTGTTAATCTCATGGAGTACACACATTGTGCCAGGGATTCTTTCAAAATGCTAAAACGGGATGGTATCAAACATCGCATTATGAAAAAGGGGGATGAAATGATTGAGGGGAACCATGAGATGTTTTTGGTTTGAACTTTTTATCCTGAATCTTCGAAATTGCTGACCATTTATCACAATCAGAAACTCACTGGAAAAGTCTCACTCTCGCTCAATGCATGGACCTCCAGCAACCAACATGAATTTTTGGCTATTGTCACACATTATGTCACAAATGATGGACAGCTAGGTTGGTCATCAAGTTCTTTGATTTATTTTAGTGCTAATTCTTCGTATCTTAGAGGAACTTCTTATTGATTTTTGTGAACTTGTTAGTGAACATTCAGGCAAGAACATGGCGGAAGCTGTCTGGCAAACCATGGTGTTGTATGGTTTAGTTGGGAAGGTACATGTTGTGTTTCTATTTAGAAACAAGGTACTAATTATGATAACTAACAGGTTATTGCAATCATTATGGACAATGCGAGCAACAATGACACACTCATGGTGTCTTTGGAGCAATGATGTGAGAAACAAGGTGTTAGGTTTTCAGCGTGGGAGGCTCACATGTGCTGTATGCCACATACTGTCCATTTAGCTGCAATAAAGGTAATTCAGTATTTACAACTACAATGGGCAGCTGAATTTGATAAATATCAGCTTCTTGAAGCAATTGGCGCCATCTCGAAGACTGACAGTAACAAAGCTGCCACGTGAAGTGGGAACTATCAAGATATCATCTCCAAGTCACTTTCTTGGGTGAACGACAATGAAGCAGTGGCTCTTGAAGATCAGTCCAATGAAGCTGGTGAAGGTGCTTCAGCTGTGGGGATCCTCACATCAATCGAGAAGGTAGTTCTTCTTAGTATCTATTAATCATCCATCTCAAAACCATTCTTTTCACAGCTTCAAAAAATTGTTAAGGCTGTCTGTTCAAGCCCCCAGTGTCACCAGAATTGGGCACAAGAAATACAGTTCATAAACCACAGCGGGATTTCAGATGACTGTAGTGCCAAGCTCATGCTGATTCTCGACGTGAGGACACAATGGTCGTCAACTCACCAGATGCTCTGTTCATTGTCTCAATGGTTTCTGATGTTATTCTAGGGCAAGCTCTCGATTATCAGAAGACTGTAAACTCATTCATTCTGAGAAACGAAGATCTACACCCCTACAAACTTAGTGAAAGTGAATGGGAATCAATCAAACTGGTCGCCTCTTGGCTCAAGTCATTTCTCTTGGCAACAACACAGATGTCCTTGACAAAAATACTGACACTTTCTCATGTTCATGCAATCTTTCACAGGCTTCAAGATGAACTCAAAGATATCCTATGTGCCCTCCCTAATTTGGTCTCACCAAACATCAAGAAGGGACTTACAGACGTACATCGAAAACTTAGTGACTATTACTACAAATTTGATGAATCACCCTTCTATACTTGGGCTGCACATACGCATCACCCCAAATTGATATTAACCTGTTTCTTGACTTTTTTTGGCAGTCCTCGATCCACAAATCTCATACAGAGGTTTGAAGGCTGACTATGCTGACAACGAAACACTCACCAGCTATCTCGAAGTCTCAAAAGAAAATCTTCAGGAGTATTTCAATGAAAACTATGCTGGTCGCAACATCCAGGCCTCACAGTCGCAAACAACTATTGAAGCTGAAACTACATCGGCTGCAGGCTCACCTCAAAAATGCTTCACTTCTCGATATAGCTGGAACAGCAGGATAGCTTCGGCAGATGAGTTAGAAGCATTTTGGGCCCTTCCTGTGGAAGACTTTGCAACCTGTAATCCGATTACATGGTGGTTTGGAAAGCAGGAGAAGTTCCCAAACCTTTTCCGGCTTGCCTGGGATGTCTTATGCATACCTGGTATGTGAATTGAGTTTCTGTTACCATATTCTTCATCATGTCTTCCATAATTTAGGATCTGCAGTTGCCGTGGAGAGGGTCTTCTCAGGCAGTTGGGATACAATTTCCCTTCGCCACGCTAGCCTAAAGCCTCAGACAATATGCATTCTCATGCTTGTAAAGAAGAAACTTCACCTTGCTCATGCTCAATGGAATTCTCATCATTAACTGTTAGTTACTAGTAGCTATTTACATGAAGTGTATAATCAGATAGCCATCGACAACTGTCACCCATACGATGGCCGTCCCTGTCCCTGTCCCATCCTCATCAAGATCCCCAAGGTATTACTGACAGGATGGTGGACATCTGACATTTACCTGTTCACAACCCGTCAAGTAGATGGCCATCCCCATCCAGACAGATGGTGCGCAGCCCTATTGAATTCTGCTGGATTCTGCCAGATTCCACTGGATTCCACTGGAATGGAACTGGAATGGAACTGGAATCCACTGGAATTGGACCGGATTCCAGTGGATTCCACTGGATTCCAGCAGATTCCAGCAGAATTCAAGCATTCCTGCAGGAATAGCACTGGAATTCAGAGTTTTTTCAGCCTTTATAAAGTCATATTTTGAGATACATTTACACAGGATATACTACTTTTTTCTTAGCTACAATTTGGTCACTATTTGCATCATTGTATTCACTTCTTCTGATAAGCAACTTATACCTTATGCTGATAATTTAATGAACTCCTTTTTACATTCAGATCTAAACACATAAAATTGATGTCTATGTAATAACTACATATTGAAGGTAGGGGGTGAGGAGGTCTTTACTCTCCCCCTGGTATTCCGCCCGGAATCCAGCTGGAGTCCCAGAATTCCGCCGGACTGATCACGGAATTTGACATTCCGGCGGAATCTGCACAGAATATAATGGGAATTATGTTTTTATTGTTATGTCTTGTGATTCCGTACAGAGTCCGACCCGAATCCGTGAAAAAAAAAATGAAATCCGTGGACCATCTGGTGGATTTCCATGGGACAAGTCCGAGATCATCACGTGAGATCATTTGCATGTGATCATTGCATGTGATTTCATGTGTGTGATGCTATTGTCACAATTCGTGACATGGCTCTCTCTTCAACCACCATCACCACCACCACGCGACGCCACTACCACACAATACACGAACCACAAGCCCCATCCACGTCAGCGACCGACGACCGCCCAAAAACGACAACGACCACCCACCACCCCTCGCGAACGACCA
>Ga0307507_10008576_pt1 | contig 14047 bp, 5 predicted proteins | sample 7_EM_MG_FD_207223 | JGI IMG/M metagenome (GOLD analysis project Ga0307507, IMG submission 207223) | Populus trichocarpa ectomycorrhiza microbial communities from riparian zone in the Pacific Northwest, United States - 7_EM | ecosystem: Host-associated > Plants > Roots > Unclassified | place... | reverse complement strand
GGATATTCCGAAGAGCAGGAAGAGTTGTTCCCAGAAAGCTTCCATTGTAGGATGACAAGAATGGCTCATTTCCAACTGCAACGTACCTTGTAAATAACTCAAAATTACTGGTGAATAAATCCCCCCCAACACAAGACAAGCTCTATATATAGCGGAACATCTAAACACCATAAAAGCAGAGCAAGCTCATATAGTATAATCCTAGTCATGATCCTTAATTTGTTTCTTCTTACCAGACACACTCTTGGCTTGTGTAATTCAAGTCAAATACATGAACTACAATTAATGATCGGCAAAGCAAATCAATCCATGTCAATGGAAAAAAGAAACAAGGAAAGGGATCGATGGATTACCTGATGTCTGCACCACCAGAAGAGATATGAGAAGAGACATTCTTGGCCACCCAGGTGTCAGCAGCTTGCTCACTATTGGCCAGATTATAAAGCATATCATTGGGAATACCCACCATGATTTGAATCCCAGAATTAGCGAGAGCATTTAGAGTTGCTGAATCAGCATCAAATAGCTTGACCTTCTGAAAACCGTTGTCCCTGAGCATTTTAACCACAGTGGAAGGCGGCAAAGGATGCGTTGCCTGAGTTCCCCAGTTGACTCCAATTCCACTCACGGAATCCACCAGCAATTGAAGGATAGATAAGCAGCGCAGGGTTACAACAAGGGGTTGTTGCCTTTGCCTTGTAGACACCACTCCTTTGATCAAACCCCCCATGGTGTTTTACATATATCTATATACTTGAGAAATTAAGACAGGATCATGAAACTATCTCTGGATTCTAAAACAGTTATTACAGTTAACTACTATGGTTTGGTTTGGTTTGGTTTGGTCTGGATACAATAAACCAGCTAGAAAATTAAAGACGGTTCAAGAGCAACAAAACAGCAGGTAGCAAGCTAGCTGACGAAGATGGAGATTACAAGGGAATAAAGAAGAGAGTATAGTCCATGCTTAAGATATAGCATATGCTTACATGATAATGCATAATATAGCAATAAGGATCGTGATGAGGAGGAAAGAATGTTCTTTCATTTTTTACCAATCAATGGAGAGATGAAGAATGTGTTTCGGGTCTCAAAAAAACAGGTTTAAGAAAAAGTTACGGGTTTTCTTTTTTAATTAAAGGGTTTTAAAGTGAAATTCAGTGTGCTGATTAACCAATTGCATCACACTTCCCAGCAGACCCAGACTAAAAGTAAGAATAACAACTTTGGTGAGTGCTTGCAAGATGATGTTCGTGGACATTGATGAACATGTTTTTGTACGTCCAATTGATCGAGGAATTATGGATTTAAATCAATTAGGTTGGGTGCCCTGTCCCTATGTATTCCAATTTAGTTATAAGAAAAATAATTATCAGTCCCAGTTAATAAGAGTGGAGTGTGCACGTGGATTACAGTTTTTTAATTTAATTATAAAATTGATTAATGGCCCGTTCCGGCCTTGTTATCTGCTAAATTTCAATCTGTCTTTTTTTTTTTCTATTTTTTTTATCGTATGAATAGAATGATCCATCGAGGACCGCCCGGGCTAATAAGCTTCCAACCTTCTCCGTCACGTTACATGCAGATATTTTTATTTTTTATAGATAAAATTATAAGGGTTTTTTTACATGTTTCTATAGTTTAAAAAATCTAAATTTAAATAAAAAAAATTATACATGTATATAATCAAATAAATCAAGAACTATACATGTAAATAATTAAATAAAAAATTATTAATAATATCTAAAAATAAAACTTGAAAAATCAAGATATAGATATAAATCAAGATATTTAATCTCAAAAAAAAACATTTATCTTGTTGTGTTTGTTAAACTTAAATAAAGCCAGGTCAGTGGAAAAATAATGTTATTTTAGATTATTTAAAAAAACAAAAACTTAAGTTGATCTCACCCTAACCTTAAACTTGTTCGAAATAAATTAGTTCTTATAACAACAACTACAGCCATAACAGCTGTCAAAATACCAGCCACTTGTTTAAGAGAATCTCACGTTTTGACATCAAAGAATCAAATATCATTTTCAAGGAATATAAGAAGAAAACTTTACTTAAATTCTCAATTTATTTTTCTTTTAAATGATGGGATATGCATGAAAGGGACTATAAAGGTTATGTGATGAAGTTCTCAGGTTAAATAAATTGAGACTATGTGTATAAACGAGGCAAAAATCATTAGTGATAATTAAAAAAATCATAAGTGATAACTAAAAAAATTAAAAAAATCAAGAAACAAATATAAATTAAAATATATAATCTTGTATAATGGAATATTTATCTGGTTGTGCTTGCTGAATTAATTTACTAAAATTATTTTTTTATTCAATAAAACAATAATAGAAATAAACACTTATTAAATTAATTGAATAAAATAAAAGACAAAAGAATATGATGCAAGGTTCTTCATGTTAGAAATATTTTTTTAAAAAAATAAAGTTTATCTATATAAAAGATTAAAAAAATATAGATGAATCACAATAATCTTTCAAAAAGTAAATACATACAACGCCATTAAAAAAAATCTCTATTAAAAAAGGATTAAATAAGAAGAAAAAAATCACAAATTAAAGATATTAATTGAAACATAAATTTAAAAATTATTTAAGAAAAAAGACATTAAAAAATATATTAATTAAAAAAAAGCAATATTAGAAAGAAAAAATAGTTAAGACATTGTGACTTTAACTTAATTGGGTTCAATAATTTTTTAAAAAAAATTATATATTTAACCTTTAAAAAAAAACCTAAAAGAGGCAAAAAAAAATAGCCTATGTTATCGGGCTTATGGCCCAGCATACATGGGCCATTGCAAGGGAAAGCCCAAACATATGGGTGGGATTTCGAGCTTAGGGTCGCGCTTGGGCCTATTTTTATATATATTTTAAAAGGACAGACGACTTGTTGTCCACCTCTTTTCTTTGAAAAATATACGTTGGCGACAGTTCACCTGCTAAGACAGATGACGTGTTGTTTGCAAACCCAAATTCCGACCACCCAGCGGTGGCCACAAAATTGAGGCAGTGCATCTTTTGTCCAAAAAATCCAATTTTTAAATCATTTCAACCCAAAAAAACACCTCATTAATACATTTAAAACACTCATAAACCAATACATCAACTCAAAATACTTAGAAAGAGTCAAGAAACATGAAATCAAATCGAGTTAGATTTATCTTTCTCGATTTAAATTTGTTTTTTCAGATAACATTGAGGTTCTAAACAGTTATCATCATGCCCTCTCATCTCATGAAACCTATGTACACAAAAAAAAACCATTTTAATGGTTGAAAATGACTTAAACGACAACTTTTCTCATTACTAGAATTTAGCAACCCATCTGTCTCTTCTCTTTCTAATCAGGAAATAAAAAATAACATGAATAAACTTTTGTACCAAAATTAATTGTTTTGAAATCTAAAGAGACATAAATTGTCTAATTTGTGTTATTTTAAAATTTTAAGGACCTAAGTATATTTTTCAAAAACTTTCTGGCAGGCCACTCATGTTTGGTGTCTTTTTCATTTAAGTCCCTCTCTTTTCAATTCCATTATCACCTAAGAAATTAAAAGCAATTGGACTTCAATTAGAATTAAATCACTCAAAATAAAACTTTGAGGGCCAAAATAAATTATTGACAATGCACAATATATCCACAGTGTTTGGTGAGTGTGTGAACAATGTCATCTCAATAGTGTTTAGCCCATGCGTTTTGGCTTTTTAGTTAATATAGCTCGGGAACATATATATCCACTCTATTGCAGTCTTTTGCATTAGCTTATAACTAGATTGGTGATTCGTGCCATGCCACAAGCTAGTCAAAAAAAATTTATCACACATAAGAGATGCTTAGACGATGATAATTTTTTTAAAAGAAGCAAGAAAAGCTTGATACTCGAGAGTCATTAACTCGGCTGGATCCAATATGATCAAGTAGTTAATATTCTTATTAAATTATAGGCAATGATAGCAGATAAATCATAAAAAAAAACATTTGACAACAATTAACTAAAACAAATGAGCTATCAATATTATACCCAGAATGAAAAGAAAAAAAAATGTTAGAGACTCACCATCACTTTATAGTGGACATTGTCCATCACAAAAAGAGCTTGCTAAGGCAATTCGAACCTAACTGCAAAATTCTGGATGATGACATAAGAAAAAGTCGCATGGTTTGCTAAACCAACGTGTCAAAAAAGCAAATCGAACAAAACAAAATAAAATGATCATCAATCTACATTCAATAAATCAATTCTATTTAATTCAAGAATAAAATTTATTTTTAAAAAATAAATTTAACAAAGAGTAACAAATAAAAAGACACGAGGAAATCTATTTAAATAAAATAATAATAATAAAAGCAAGGTCATAGAAAGCTTGAAAAAAAACATACTTCATTCTCTAATTAAATAAATATTAAAAGATAAAGTTGAAAAAACATCAGCTTAAAAAACACCAAAACAATCCTAGGCAAACCTCATGAACCCTAGTTAATTTCTAAAGCTTACAACCTGTGAAATCTTAAACACAGGTTTAGTAAAAAAACTAAAATCCAAATCAATTAAATGTTGAAGAATTAAATCAGGTAAAAAAAATACCAATTTTGAAAATATTGCAAAGCAAAAAAAAAAACAACAATAAAAAAAAATAAGGATGAAATCTATTAGGAAAAAAAATTATAGAGGGTGGATTAAAAAAAATCAACTCTAAAAATTATCTTAGATTACAAAAAATAGCAATTAAAAAAACAAGGACTAAATTTGATAAAGCAAAAAATTGAATAAGGATGAAATCGAAACAAAAGTCAAATTCAATTATTTCAAAAAAAAATTATAACCAAAAGAATAAGGACTAAATCAAAAGGAAAAAGAAGTTCAAGGGCTAACTTGAAAAATCAGGTTGTAGGGCGCAAACACCGAGGAAGAAAGAAAGAAAAAAAAAATATTGTCGGCAACAAACCAGAGTTCTTATTAGTGTACGGACCACATATTCATGGAAGAGAAGTCTAGACGAAGTTGAATCCATCCCGGAATGGCCTTTTGGTTGTTGGAATCAACCACATGCGTTGTTCAAAGACGGCAGAGCAGCTAACACATGTTGTGCACACATCAACAATATTTTTATTTTTAAAAAAGACTAGACTGCTCCACCCCAAAAACAACAAAAAATCAATTATAAAATAACTAAAATACCCTTTGACCCTATGCTTAAGAAAATAAGCTCAAAGGGTAAGATGATCTTTTAACTACTTACAAAAATGAAAAAACAAAATAAGCCCCATTGTTAGTTAATATATTTTTTTTAATTTCAAGAGTAATATCTAGGCACATTAAAACAAAAGGATAAAAAAACCTCTATGACAAACAAACAAATTCTCTTCTAAAAGCTTTAATGTAATTTAACTGTGAAAAAGAAAAAATTTATGTCTTGTCCCTTGCCAATTTCAAAATACTAAAATGGTCCCATTACAAAGACAATCTTACCCCCAACTATTGGCATACCCTTTTTTTTTTTTTAAAAAAGGTAAGATAATAAATTCATTATTCCCATCCACAATGCAATGTATCTAAATGAACAGTGAATTCACTATCCCTTTAATTTATTTTTTTAAATCAACTCTGGTTAGACCTCTGGTTATTACTGCTACTAATCCAATCCAAAGCATAACAATCCTAGAATTAATGGCATACTTCTACATTAGAAAAGAATGAGCCTCAGGAAGCATGACTGACAATTTCTTCGAAATAAAAAAGAAGGAAAAAAAAATCTACAAGAGTAACCTAAGATTATTCTACTGTACAGGACCAAAGAATTAGTAGCACTTGTACAAGGCAGCTCCAACTAACATTGCTAAACTGTTGAATACAGAAGTTATAATTCATCGGAATTAGTGTGTTTCGTTTTGGTGGGATTTTTCCATCTTCACCATCAAACACAAAGACCAACAAAGTAAAACAATTACCTCATAGTCCACTTTCACCTCCATCATCATCGCTGCCAACACCATCATCATCAAAATCAGAAGAGCTGCTGGCATTAGCTTGTAGATCATGGAGGTGATTAAGAGCATCTCGTACATCAGAAACCAGGGAATTTTTTGCAGCTCTAACCACATCTATTTTCTGAACATTGATCTCCCCACTATTCTTTTTTCCCGCTGATTTTCCAGCCCGTGCATATGCTGCCTTTCTCCTAGCTTCCCTGCAGTGTAATTGGTCAATATACTTTTCATGTAAAGCCCTGTTTTTCACCTGCTTCAGTACTGGGGGACTAACAATATTTATCCCACATGAACTCAATCTTGAAAGGGGCTTTTTATGGCCAGAAGAAGATTTCTCATGGAACTTGTGAAGAAAACCCTGTTTTACTTTTGAGTGCTCGGGGGTGGAAATTTTAACAGCCAGCTGAGAATCTTGAGTAGATGGATTCATGTCAGGTTCAAAAATGGAGAAAAAGTCTGCTTCATAATCTCGGTCCATTCGATTCTGATTTTGCAATAACTCTCTAACATTTTTATGTGCGAGATGATCCTTCTGCTCACATCTCAATCTTTTACTCTTTGGGCCGGATGGATGAAGTATCTTGCTAGCAGAGAGCGAAGAGCTTTCAAGAGGTGATGAGTTTATTCTCTTAGCCCTTGATCGCCGCAAAGCTTGAGGTGGAGTCATATGATCAGAGTTTACTTTCTCAAAACAATCCTGTGCAGACTTTCCAGGAACCTGCAGTTGATTTCATGCACATGTTAGTATAAAGCTCACAATTGGTGCTCTTTCAAGCTAGAAAGAAACTGTCTGTAAATATAAAAGGACACTAATTAGCACTCCCAATCAATATAAGAGAAGACTATCCTTTGGCATTGGGAATAGAAGCCCACAATTAAGCTGTAGTAACAACTACCAAAAGTGTCCATGCATTGCTGCAGGGCATGTTTTGCCTGCTGATAAAATGCAAAACATAATTGTTGATGCTGGAGAGCTGATAAATGCAAGCATAATGGTGTATAGTGACAATAGGATTTTACAGATCATCAACTATACAATATCTGAAAAATATAGTAACAGAATGAAAGCAACGGATTATTACTGTGCTTTATAGCATCTGAATACTCGGCATCCAGATACTGACTGATTCTTGCAATGGAAGAATGTTACAGTTTAGTTTTCATTTGGGCTATTATATGAATGGACATGGTGTGTAGAAAAGCAGCTCCGAAGTTTTGTAAGCAACTGTCCATGTTATGATTGGCTATGCAGCAAAACATGAGTTCAAGATTTTATTAATTGAAACAAATCTATGTATGAAAAGAGCAACTTAATTTGATTAGTATAGAGCATATAGATGGCTCTGTTTCTCTGCAAAAAAAACCATAAAAATGTAAGGTGAAGCAGCACATTAAATACTGAATTGTGTGGTTGTGAAAATATAACAAGTTGCTTATTCATTGAGCTAACAAAAACTCTAAAAATTATTCATGTGAATAATTTATTCATTGAGCTAACAGTTTATTTTTATTTTTGTACAAAGGGGGGGAAAACAAAGAAAAAAAACAAACGACCTTAATCTCTAAATTTCTCGAGTGAAGCTCTTCAATAGTTATCATGTAGAGAAGCTTTAGCTAGTCCGAGCTCATATGGGTAATAGCAGAGGCTGCCCACCGCAATAGGTTCCATAGGGGTCCTGGATGTTGCCAAAAGGAAAGAGAAAAAAATACAAAAACTAGAAAGGAGTGCGCGCTCGTGCGGCGTTGTTTGTGGGAACCGAGTTCTGTATAGTTCTATTGGCATGCCATCATCATATCATCCAAAAGCTATTGTAATTGAAGCGTGCAAACTACACTCACTACCTAAAATAACAGGAATTTGAACTGAAGATGCAAGAGTTCCTTCAAGAAAAAAAATTTGCAATTCCGTTTTTATGCTACCGTTTTCAAAAATCCTAAGTTACCAGGCTAGTGACAAAAAAAATTTTGAACGGGCCCGGGTACACATGACAATGCATAGAAGAAAACGAGCGTTAAAAGGGACAGAGCTCCCAGACCACAACATCATGTCAGCAAAAATCATAACTCGTTGAAGAATTGCCTTTTGATTAACAATAAGCATATAATTTATGTTGGTAACTTGAAATAGTTGACATTCTAGGTGAAGAAGTGAACATCATTCATTGTTGGTTGTAAAAAATATAAATGAAAAGGAAATCAAAATAAAAATATAGGTAGAATTAGATTTCAGGTTAAGAAAATGAATAAATAAATAAATAAATGACAGGCAATGCCTAAGACACATCCATCCCAAAATCAAAATTTTAACTTTTGTTGTACAAAATATTACTATCCAATCTGAAAGTTCCCATCTTGGAGTTGAACTTGTGTTTCTAAGGAAGCACAGCAAAGTAAAGGAAGGGGTACAAAAATATGAACAGAAGCAGAAAATAGAAAAAGATAAACTTTTATTACCAGCTTAGAAACCTTCTTCCAGAAATGAGGGGTAGGCTTGGTGGTAAAATAAGCTCTTTGCAAAACCATTTCTTGCTCCTTTGTCCACTCGTGAACAGCCCTTTTATTAGCTTCATCTGTTCTCTTTCTCTTCCTGTTGTTATTATTAATTTCTTGTTCATTTGTTTCACAGACATCAATGGCACTCACTCTTGCTTTGGCTGCTTTAAATCCAAAAGTAATAACACAACTCCTGTTACTGGTTTTCATTTCCACTTCACCTTTTACTTCATTCGAAGACAAAACCCTCGTATCATCAGACTTGCAATCACTAGTCTTGTTGCTGACAAGTTGATTTGCATTTGTGCCCTGCAACAAAGAAAGCCTTAAAGATCTCCTACGAGTCGAAACCTTTTTCATTTCCACTTCACCTTTTACTTCATTCGAAGACACAACCCTCCTATCATCGGGCTTGCAATTGCTAATCTTGTTGCTGACAAGTTGATTTGCATTTGGGCTCTGCAACAAAGAAAGCCTTAAGGATCTCCTAGGAGTCGAAACCTCACGCACCCTATTGTAACGAGAGATTGGAAATTTAGTGGACCCGGAACAGGGAATGCCGCAAACTAGGGATCTTTTTTCAGTGGGATTATGTTTTTGCGGGGAAAGGCCATTGTTGTGAAAGTCTGGCTTGCGGGCACTGGAATCTTGGGGTGGTTTCAGGGTGGTGGCTGAGGAAGAGGAGGAGGAGAGTTTATCTGAGTTTCTTGTCCTTCTAGGCATTATGACAAGCAGACGGTGAGTGAGCGTTTGGGCTGTAATTGTTGATTTGAGGGGGAGGAATTTGGAAGCAGCAAAGGAAGATCAATTACAAGGAACATGTTGAAGAAAGATAATAAGGATGGACCCAACTGTTGTTATTTTGGTCCATTTACTCATGGGCTTTGTTTGAAAGTTCTTAGTTAGCTGTAAGCTCCTCAAGTTCTTAGCTCGGGCCCACATCTATTATTAATGCAATTTATATATTACTAAATTGGCCTGCACTCGGATAAAAAAAACTTTTAATGTAAAAACAATTCATACGTATTTTTAAACAGTAGTAAAAATTTTAATCATAACTTGGCTTAACTAATTAACCTTAAAACCTTATAAACTGAATCATTTCCTAACATGGTTTCAAATTAAATCACGTCAATTATTTTAATATGACTTAATTGATCTGGCACGTCAAATATAGTCTAGATAACCGGTACAAATATAATTTAAATTTAAAAACGTTAAGAAAAATATTTTTTTATATTAAAACGATAATATATTGAGTCGATCCGGACCAGCTTGTCAACTTGTCACTCGGGTAATGGATCCAAATAAATTTAATAACTTAGTTTTTTTAAAATTATATGTTTTATCTAATTACATGATAACAAAAATATGTGATAGAAGTAAAACAACTAATTTTTTTTTAATGATTACAATGGATAAAAACAAAAAAAAAAGTTGTTCATATTACAAAAAGATTTTTATTAACTTATTCAAGAACAAAGTAAATAATAAACAAAGTTTAATAAATGTTAAATATTTTTTAAATTAATGTGCTTAACATGGTCAACTTTTGGGCACAAATGGTGCACCACCATCATATATAGGATTATATTAACACTTTGAGATCTTATTGGACATGAAAAAAACAAATTAAATATCGAAAACACTTGGATTCATGACTATAAAGCTATTATTTTTTGAAAACACTTGATACAAATGGTGCACCACCATCATATACAAGATTATATTAACACTTTGAGATCTTATTGGACATGAAAAAAACAAATTAAATATCGAAAACACTTGAATTCATGACTATAAAGCTATTATTTGTTGAAGTTTTTATATATATACCTAGAAAGGAACCACTCTAAGAGTGTCACTTTCTATGGCAAAAAAACTTCTCAACAACAATAAATATACTTTTACTATGGTTTGGGAGGTTGTTCTCAATTAAACATGCTTTGCTCTTTTTGCTATTTTTTTTTCTAGTTCTGAGAGGGATATGAGGTTCACCTAGCTGAAATCAAGAAAATTTTAGGCTATATTAAACATTCATTTACTATAAAGGTATTGAGCATTATCATAGTAAATTTACATGATAAATTTCAGCAATCACTACATATCTCTTTTAAACCTTTCATACACCACTTAAGGCTAAAAGTTTTAAAGATGACATGACGTTAAAAATAGACTCACTCATATAAAGAATAATATTGAATCTGTTTGAGCAATACAATGTTCAACACAAGTATTGATCCATTATTTGATTTCCATCAATATTGGTTAAAGAACCTATAACTCTTTTGTAAACATGGAACAATAGTTGGCTGAGCATGCATACCTACATGTTATGAATTTCTAGGGAAATTAATTACAAAAACTTGGGCACTTCCATTCCATAACAATTTGCTTTAAATCTTATTTAAGCATCTTAATCATATATACAACTCTCCTGTCAAGATAAGAAAGACAAATCCATGAATAATGAAATGCTCTCATCATTTTCATCATCATCTCCAATGAAAGGTTGTTCATATTACTCTAAATTTATCAAAATTCAACAAAAAAAACCCTTCTCTTTAACCAAATATAGAGAGTTAGAATGGTGGTTCACCAAAACATGTATTATTGATGAATCTTGTGTTGAGAAGACACATAAATATTAGTTGGGAATTACTACTTCCATGTTAAGTTGGATGGTTTTAGGAGAGATTAATTAACATAATAGTTTCTTGTGAATATAACTTATTTTCAAGGATATCAAGAACACCAAGGGGAATTGCATTTTTTTCGATCCAATTTCATATAATCTAATTACTTGTAAATTAAAATGTTCTTAGTCAAATCAACATCATACGCTTATTTTCATGCATACCAAGAACTCCAAGTGTATTACATTATCTTGTTTTCTATGCTTTAGCTCATATCATTCTATTGTCTAAAAGATTCATATAAAACCTTAAGAGCTTTGCAAACCTAGAATCAAAATTCATTTCTACACCCTTTCAAGTTCTTGTATTATTGCAGTAAGTTTGATATTTTATAATGAGATACCTATATTGTCTAAAAGATTCATATAAAACCTTAAGAGCTTTGCAAACCTAGAATCAAAATTTATTTCTACACCCTTTCAAGTTCCTACATTAATGCAGTAAGTTTAATATTTTATAATGAGATACCTATATTGTCTAAAAGATTCATATAAAACCTTAGAGCTTTGCAAACTTGGAATCAAATTCATTTCTACACCTTTTCAAGTTTTTGCATTAATGCAATAAGTTCAAACATTAAGTAACCTATGAAGAAAATGGTAAGATAAATATCTAAAAAAAGAAAAAATAATGAAAAAATCCACAATAAGATAACTTTTTACAAAGGTATTGCAAACAAACCCAGCTCATTTGAGAATTGAATGGAAAAGATGAATAACCAAAATTGACGAATCCAACAACGATGGTTAATAAGGCAAAAAAACATAAACAGAGCAAGACAATCAACTTTTCTATTGCAAGTGAAAATAATGGAAAATCCTGCAAAGAGAAATAGAGAAAATAAATTGTCAAACTAAACACAGGATATGAGAAAAAAAAAAGCAAGAATTTCATAATAAACTGTGTGATAAGGGTCTCTCAGTATTGGTAAATTATAGTCTAGATAAAACATTGATTCCCACCTTAAGCCAAAAGACAATAGAGCTATAATTGTTTATGTAGTAAAATAATATTATTGGTTTAGTATTTTTTACAAACACATTAAATTCAATATTAAAAAGAAAGTAGTCATGGTTCCAGACAAAAACAATTATTGAACACCAAAATCATTTAAATTCTCTACATTTTCACACCAAATTCATCTCTATATTTTTACACCAAAATCATTCCACAGACTCAACCCCGTTATAGAAGCATCGCCAATAACACCACCATCCCCTACATTGGTGATGTGAGAGCAAACTCTTTCTTTGCATCATTCTCTTCTCAAACGTAACTCTTTTCTTCTATTTTCCTTTTGTCGATTCGGTGCCTCTATCCTTTTTTTTTGTTGGTTTGGCTTACAAAAAACATATGAAATTAACATTATCAACACCATCATCTCCCTAACCAGTGACGCAAGAGCAAGGCCTCCTCTCTGCACCTTTTTCTTGTTTAGTGAGTCTTCCTCCTCTCCTTCACCCCATGTCTATTTTAGCATCCCTTTTTCTCTGTCATTTTTTTTTCACAAAAAAGGATGGATTTGAAAAACCTAAGGTGCAGAAAAGTGAAAAAAAAAAAAGAAGAGATGTTGTGGAGGAGGGCACACGTCCATAAAGAAAAAAACAATGACTATTTTTTGTTCATTAACTCGCGAGATCAGACAAAATTTCCATGTATTTTCCATGAAAACACTGTTGGAAACCATAATAAAAGCATTTTAGATCCACAATTACAAAATTATCGAACTACCCTCATAGCAAAGCAAGTTATTTATGTTAGTCGGGGGTGAAATAGTAATTTCACTATGCAAAATGCACAGCGAAACATTAAACTCTTTTAACTTTATATACTTAAATAGGTATCCCGCACTTCGCTAATGTAGAGAAAGCAGGTGCAATGTTGGCAATGAATCAAATGCAACAACGATAGTAAATCAACATCACTGATGACAAGCTCATCCAAGGATAAAAGGCCCGCCAGAATAAAAGAGGCAAAGGTTCAGAGACGTTGGGCAAACCAACAAAGAAACAACAACTTTGAATAATTGGAGCTTTGTTAAAGAGTTATGGTGTTGATATGAGCAATTTATAGTCCAGCTTCTCGCCAAGTGCATTGAAAAGTGAAGTGTTAGCCATCCTGTGATCAATTGATGTGGTAAATATAATTGTTGGGGAAAATGTAGAACCTAATAGACTTGTAGTACTAGGTGTAAAATGAAAAGGTAAAAAAATATATCAAACAACTAAGCCATTGTAAGTGTAAAAAAAGACTATAAAGACAGCGTTGACAACCCTAGACTCTTGTTGTGTTCTTGTAAATTTCAATCTTAAAGCATTAGGGTGATTTATTTGTTTTGAAACTCAGATTAAAGGAAACATATAGTAAAGATGTTCTTTGACAAAAAGTCCTCTGTGAAATTAATCAGTGAACCTTGTGATCTCGTAAAGCCAAAAAGAGAAAGAAAAATCTTGAAATGGATAGAATAAAAAGATTAATTCATTTGATCTGCCATAATTTTACTCGACCCATCAAATTCCAAAACTCCCTTCATTATAAACATTTTGGCTATCATGACAACATGAATAATAAAGTCAACTTGAAACAAAAATTCAAGAAACTTTCTTTACATTTAATGGCCTCACATTTCTTATATCAAACCAAAACAACCTTTATTTGCCACAACACTTTAAGTCTTGTCATTGAAAAATGTTTTGGATGAAAAACATGATCAACAAAAAAAAAAAATTGGCAATCTAAAAAACATAATTATACAATGGAAAAGTCAGATTCAACCGCTAAATGTTTAGTAGCTTGCTCAGAAAAGAAAAGGAAATTAAAAGTTGCAGCTAACTTGCGTGCA
>Ga0307507_10008575_pt1 | contig 14049 bp, 9 predicted proteins | sample 7_EM_MG_FD_207223 | JGI IMG/M metagenome (GOLD analysis project Ga0307507, IMG submission 207223) | Populus trichocarpa ectomycorrhiza microbial communities from riparian zone in the Pacific Northwest, United States - 7_EM | ecosystem: Host-associated > Plants > Roots > Unclassified | place... | reverse complement strand
TGGGGGGATGGGAGGGATATCCATCAGGGGACGGAGGGGGGGGTGAGGCGAGCAGGGGTGTCCCGTAAGCAAAGCGGGGTGTGCTTTTGAGTAGAATGTAGGGGGGGGGTTGTAAAGAGCGAGGAGCTTGACCCAACTCCCATGTTTTTTCTTTTTTTTTCTTTTTTCTTTTTTCTTTTTTCTTCACGTGCTTTGTATTAACAACTACTGGGAACAAAGACTACGTGCAGCGCTAGCTATGGTAAAGAAAGAACCCATCCCCTGTTTATCTCCAACCCGGCACCAGGGAAAAAGCTATCAACCCAAGTCTCTCTGGTATGAGACCAACCGCAGACCAGCCACGCAAAATAGGATATCCCCCTCCGACTCGGCGATCGAAAAGAAAAATACAAATAAATACATGGGGAGGAATCAACAAGAAAACCCTTGCTGTCGAGGCCAACAAAATAAATAATTGTTATAACCACTGATGAAAGCCAAAGTAACGGACCATGAAAGAAGAACAATGGAGGAGCGGGAGCCACTATAAACTGGTGCGGCGTTGCGTACATTACTCAAGAATCCAAGGCGTTGACATCTGACACCAAGGCAGTGCAATACGACGACTGAGCGTAACCGAGGGGTGCGACCGTGGAGAAAAAGTGAGGGCGGCGTAAGGCAAAGGGGCTGTAGAGTGCCAGCCGAGTGAGTGGATTGTAGCTGTAACCGAGTAACGGGAAGAAACCTGAAGGGCGAGAGGAGGGGTAGACCCAATACCCGTGGAAACTATCAGTAACCCTGTGCGTGTCTGACTAGGCAGTCTCTAACGAAGGTGAAGAGAATGGCGAAATCGACCGTAGCCTGTTGAAGAGTTTTTTCCCACTGGGAACTGTAGTCCCAGCGGTCTGTAACATAGGCGAGAGGGTGTTGCCGGCGGTGCGAACGCTAGGCGATGCAGCGAAGCGCGAGCGCAGAGAGGGGGTGATAGAGCCAAACCACCCCTAGAAACAAGGACGCCAGGGCCCAAGGACATGATGAGGGAAGTAAGGCGGGAGGGGGGCGTGCAGCTCACGGAGAGTGCGGGTGCAGCTTACTGAGAGTGCGGGGGTGGTAGATGTTGACGATCAATTCTCATGGTGTTGAGATTTCAATCGCCGGGGGTGTAGGGGAGATGGTTCGTCACCCAAATCCCATATCTTTTTCTTTTTCTTTTTTTTTTTTTAATCATATTTTAAATTTTGTTTCTAGCTGAGGCCGAAGGCCGAAGTAAGAAGTACAAAAATAGCACGCATGCCCAAGGATATGGCCGCAACAAACTTCCACCGAGTCCAACCCATCGTCGAGCCGGTGGAAACCATGGGAGAAAAACCCCGGGACCAAAACCTGCACCAAGCGCCCGGGCGCTGAAACCTACAACAAAATATACATGATGCTCGCAACGAAAAGAAAGCATCTACGGAAAACCCAAGAAAAAACCCAACAGTGAGAAAAACCAAAAAAACCCAAATCGGTAGTAGAGGCCCCAGAGAAAGCCCATCCGCCGCGAAGGCCTTTAACGATCCCTGAGTATGCTTATCATCGAACACAACCACGCACGAAGGTAAATGTACCAGAGCCATATCGCCCCGGGCCGCGGGGCTAATGGTAGAACGTGTGGCGGGTTAGGCCGAGGGAGTCCACAAGTCCTAAGAGGAAGCGAGGTGAATCGTGGTCGGACGCCAAAGCGACCTAGCTGGGTGGGGGGTGTTGGCTGCAACCGAGCCACGGGATGAAGACCAAGTGAGGGAGGGGAAGGGTGTGCCCGATCAGATAGAAATAGGAGGGAAGGAGGACCGAAACGAGATCAGGACTTTTTCGACGATGCCGACCGTACCGAACATTGATCCAAGGAGATAGTGCAATACCAGGGAGCAGGGCCACCGGGGCCACTACATAGACGATAACCTGGGACTGCAACCAACCCATTGACAAAAAAAAGGGGTTGCCGACCGTGCAAATGCTAAGCGAGCCAGCGAAACAAGTTCGGAGAAAGGAGGGGAAAGTAACCGTGAAACCCCTACAACCAGGCTGCCAAAGCAACATGAAGATCAGAAGAGAGTCTGAGGGGACAGGGGTGGTGGTAGCGTCACCCTCCTAGGCAAAATAGCCATCAGAAGAGGGGAGAGGGGGTGGATGTCGACGATCAATACTCAGGGTGTCGAGTTTTCAATCGCCGGAGGTGTAGAGGAGATCGTTCGTGACCCAAATCCCATGTCCCGAGAGTCCCCTTATATGGGGGTTGTTCCTCAACCCTAACCCTGGGTGCCTCATACCCTCACGTCACGCGACTCATGACTTGTGATGAGTTATAGTGTGAAATCCATCAGCCGACTCATTCGAGTCAGCTGCGCCATATCTCGCAACCAATCAAAACTCATCAAACAAGTCATGTGCCCTAACGGGGTCCCATGCGTAAAACCCATGACTCATAACTATGAGTCATGTGCGAAAGACATAAATCACATGACCAGAATGGTGCGTCATGTCAACTATCAACCAATCACAATAAACGAATGACACGCTATTGCGTCGTCATGTCAAATCCTATTAGTGAACTGATATCATAACGTCAAAGATAACGAACCGATGACTAATAACTATTCGTCATGTGAGAGTCTGCCTTGCTTAGTCACTGTTTGTGCCAGTGATACTTATTGAAGGTTGTTGCATCCTGATTCTCCGTTCGCGTTGTGTGGGCTATCTGCGCCGGACGCAGTGGGACCCCCAGGGACGAAAGATCATTTTTGCCGATATACCCGGTCTGGTGTTACCAACGAGCAGTCGATATCTGGAGACCCAGCGCGGGGACTCTGTCTATCAATACAAACACGTTCGACATCATGAGTTTGGTTATCTCCATAGAGTAAACATATCCATGGGTTTTATATTAGATGTTGTCCAACGCGGCAGGAAGGCAGCTATCGGGGCGGACAGCCGAGAGTTTATCTATCAACACACAGATGGTAGGCGAGCTGACGCGACCTGCAGGAGGCAGTGTATCATGTACTTTCCAAATCCAATGCGGGCAGTTTGATGTAACTTGCTAGCATTTCTGATAGCAATTAGGGCAGGAAGGGCAGCGGCAAGGGAGGCAAGAACGGCAACCAGTTGTGGTGCCAACAATCTTGTTAAGCTGGGATTATTCTTTTTTGCTATCTTCTTTAGTAAAAATATCAAGGGATTCTGTAAAATGTTCTCCCCAGACTCTATCTGTCTGCCAGAGTGTTCACCTAACTTTAACGGGCAGGGTGGCAAGGGTAAAAGCCTGAACAGCAGCCTATTGGGGGGCAGTACTCCCCTTCCACCCCAGGATCCTGTTTTGCTCCATCTTGTGTTTCCTAGCATTCTTACACTCCTTATATTCTGCACTATCAGTTCTCGGTTCGGAGTGCGGCTCAAGTACTGACAGTAACTACCCTCACCATCAGCTTGTCCGGCATCAGGCTCTTGGTATTCTAGGCCAATTTTGGAGGCTGCCAATGAAAGAGGAGTGGCGGCGATGGAGTGGTTGATGGATCTGGAATTGTTTTTCTCTTGCCACACGGGTGTTTGAGGGGATGAAGGAGGTGCGCTAGTAAATGCTGGCAGTGTGGAAGCTAATGGGAGAATGGTTTATGATATGAAAGTAGAAATAGAGCCGGCCTGGCGGATAATAAAAGGAGATGTAGCGAGTCATGCAGAGAATGAATGGCGGTGAAAATGTTATTTGCTGGAAAGATGAAGATGCCTAGTATTGAATTCGTCTCAGGGTATACTGGTAATACCGCGAACAAGTGAGTGGTTTTGTTGTCCTTTCAGAGTTCTATTAGGATCAATGAGTTGATCGATCAAGGATGTGATTGTGATTCTGGAAACAATTTTGGAGAGGGAATAGATGAAGGTGTGAGAGACCCTAAAGGCCACTGGGGTCGCAGGATCGTCCTTTGTACCCAGTTGTATAATGATATCTGAAATCTTGAAAGGGCACGTGATCCACGCACAAAGGCCACTGGCTCTGGATTTGGTTTTGAGCTGGAACACAGCTGCGGAGAAGCCTTTGCCTGAGAGCCAAGATTCTGCTACACCACACTAGACCTGCCTCGTAAAAGTCTTGTTGATGACAGCTTGTATGTGGGACCTGTCAGTCATCCTACTAACAAGCTTCAACTTTTCCCTGATGCAACCATTCAAACCAGTCGGCCTTTGGCTTTAAAACAGTAAACATGCTACAGTCCACCTCCACCGATTAGCTCACGTGTGTTCTCCTACATCATTTGAAAGAGCAACACCATACGCGGAGAATGACCTTAAACACAACAAGGTGTTCTCGTTGGAGCCGACTCCATCAACAGGCTATAGGATACGAAAACGAACTGCAGACAATGCCTCTGGAGATGATTCAAGCACTCTGGGCGAATGCGGACCGGAATTCGGCAGAGCCAGGTGCTTTGGTCCCTAATGCGATCATCAATCAGAGCCACTCAGGATACAAATCTGATCACAGGCTGGATATTGCAGATAGCCGCGCAGCCCAAACAGCCATAAATGATGATAGGCAGAACGAATGTAGATCCGGTGGATGTTTTCTACCCAGCACTCGGGAATCGGTAATCGAGTCAAAAAAGCTATTTCTGGTACTGGCAGAGCGCTCAATGATCTTGCTGCCTATAAAAAGCTGAATAAGGCCATGATGGATGACCACTGGAAAGCCTATCTGGTCCGAAGACGACTTTAAGTTGGCAAGCTGGCTAGTGCTGAGCAAAGTAGCCAAGTCCCACATGGACGTGTACTTTGCAGCGGTCTTAGGTGGCACTAATAGGAGATCATTCCGGGCTGCCCTTGCTATACAACAACACCTTGAGGTTGTGGGCCCATTTTGTGAGTACCTGGTGTCGATGGAAGCTGATATTGATAATGGGGGACCTGTAGCAACTTTCTATTATCGGAATATTATCGACTGTGTCAGCTACTTGATACACTAGGTCGCTTATGGATCCCATATTGTCTATGCACCTATTCGCAAATATGATTCGAGTGGGGAGCCAATATACTCGTAGATGGATACACCAGACTGGTTATGTGATACACAAGTATGAAATAGGTTATGAGAAGTTTTAAGTTATGGGTGGTTCAAGGGCGAATCGCCAGTTATGTAACTTGGTAGAAAACGCTGCCCTTAGGGTCAACAGTTCTGCCAATTATTAAATATTAAAACAAGAGGCAACTTACCAATTGTTCGTGAAATAAGGGAAACCTGCACGGTATCTGTGACGATTGCCAATATTCTTTTGCGGATTAGAAACAGCTCTGTCAAGATAGTACTCCTGCTCCTTGCATGGCTTCCAGTGTCGCCAAAGTACCCATGTGAATCAGCCTCCGGGATAAAGCCCATTCGCCCCTCAATGCCCATGGCCTGTGGACTGTGTTCGATCTTGTCGTTGTGCCCTTACAACAGGTTGTGAAGGAAGGAATAGTAATAGATTCAGCAGAGGGCACAATACCTCCTTGTTTCCACATCTTGTCAGCCTGAATTGTGGATTCTGCTGAACATGCAGCCTTGCATGGAATAGGTAGCAAGAAGTGCGCATAGTGTCAGGTTCGGTTCAAGGAGTTTGGTGGGGATCCGCCGAAGATGTATGAGACCTCCGACTACATCCTCTATAGAGATCCAGCCTTGGGGCATTAGTCGACAGAGGAGGCTGGTAGTATAGAATACTTTCTGCAGGTGGGCGTGAAAAGAGTAAATAATGTATTTTCTGTACTCAAGAGAGCAAACCCCACCGATCTAAATAAGCCGCACCTCTTATATAACATTTATCTCAGCCTATTCTAACATATAATTAAATAGGTTGAGGGTTCATGAAAAAGCATAAACAGCAGCAGGGGTTTGACAATGCCTGAAAAGAAATTCTACAGAGCCCAGACAGAGCGTATGCAAAAAGGCCTATGGTCATGTAACGCAATGGTGCAGAAAAGTAAGGGGGACAGTCGGCCACAAGATTGGGGCCGTATTGGCATCCGGATGGGGAAATCGGGGGAGTTCTCAGTATCACGATTTCAAGTGCGCTAGGAAGTCTATTAGCGTGCTGGTTTCCAGCTCTATCAAGGCCCGAGATAGCAGTCATGGACCAGATACATGTTTCGACAAGGAAAGGTATCTGCTAACAGTGCCCTGGACCAAGGAGCTTTTTCTTGAGAGTGTACATGGATTGCAACGTGTGCAGAAGCAAAGGAACTGGATTCGGAGCGCAGGGAACTAATGACGAATCAACGTGCTAATAAAACCCGCCACAAGACTGCCGCCAAGGGCCATCAGCAGGTGGATCCTGAGAGGCTAGGAACGGCCAATTACTGGGCGGATCTGATCTGGCGTGAGAATCACTTCCACTTAATCAAGATGCACTACCAAGGTCATTTGAGCTGACATGTACAGCTCTTTGTGTGCTGCTCGATGTATTCTAAAAGCATAGGCGAACTATGATGTTTGGAGCAGATTAGAGACGGTTAGCCGAGGTGAAACAACAACCAAGCTGTCTCACAGATCTTGTCACAATATGGCGCCCAGCACACTCAAGGAATACCCTTGCAGAATATAGAGGCAGTTTTGAAAACCGGGGTGATTGTGGTAGCAGAAAGTAGGATGGAAATGCCAACTTTGTCAGCCCGCAGTACACCTTTGCGAATCTCAGAGGCCGCATGAGCATTGGCACGCTCTCGCGGCAAGTTTGAGCCTATGAGATCAAGTATTGGGCCATCTTGGAGAAGATGGTACATTTTAACAAGCAGCCTGCATTGGATGACCCATGGCTCCCTGCAGACGCCACCGAACTGGGATTGCTCCTGGTAAAGTGACTTACCCAGCCTCAAATTTCTCTTTCTCACTTTCAGGAGGGTGAGGTTTTCGAGATTCATCGGGCCCGCTCCACTGGAATAAATACATTTCGCCAGTGTGGTGATAGAATCGTTTGGCGCTGAGTCCCGACTAAGGGAGAGGAGAGTTAGCGGGAGTTGAGAGGACAGACGGTGGGGCGATTATGAGAACTTTTAATATATCAAATGTTCTAAGCCAACACAGAGAGGTCCCTCACGTGGAATGGGTTCGGATACTCTATCTCATCGATGCGGTTAGATTTCAACTGCTAAGCGGACCTATAAGAGTCGACAAGCGGTCCACCTAGAGACATGTCAATAGTCGGTATAGGGGCAGTAATTGGCCAGGGGCATGTAATACCGAGTGGAAAGAAGCAATAAAGACTAAATCATAGGATTGATCTGCAGAGATTGCAGGAGTTAAATATTAATTATATTACAAGATTCTACAGGATTATGTACAGTATTTATGGAGCCTCAACTAGTCTGTGTCCGTACTACAGGATAAATGTGCAGACCTTTAATGAAATATAAATGCGGCTGGGCTGAGGCCAGGCTGTTAAGGTCCCCCTACCTACCTGCGGTGTGCGTTTCGCCTCGGCTGCTTGGGTACTAGAAGATCAAACTATCGATATTTAAGGAGAACAAGAAATTACTGCACGCTACAGAGCCGATGGGTGGGGAGCCTATTTTATAAGAACGAATCTAGAAAAAGCATGTTTAGCCTCAGAGGATCGTAATAACACAGGTATTCTCCATATTTCGGTACAGATGCCTAGAAGATCGGAGTGGGGGGCCGACTAAGACTAACCTGTTCTGTGATGCCAGCGGTGTAACTGGTACAGGTTACTGTTTGCTTTCAAGTATCGTTTGATACTTAGTATGTTTTATGATTGAGTTTGATACTCATGATGTTTTATGTTTGATTTCGAGTATCGTCTGATACTCAATATGTTTTGTTTATTGTATCAAGATATCGTTTGATACTTGATATGTTGTATGTAACGTTGCAAGGCTACCGTTTGTGAGTCTTTATCGTTATTGTTTACAAGGCTCCAGTTAGCCAGATAAGTGTATTTAAGACCTGCTATTCTCCGAACTTAGAGAGAGCAGACTTCGACAGACAGAGTTTTCAATATACTTGGTTGAACAGTTACTTCTTCAGTTCGCTTCGAGAATCCAATAAGAGCAAACACCCTTAGCTATTATGAATGACTTGGTAGTTGCGATATAGTAAGAAGTTTGTTACAACAACTTAGTCTAAGCCTCCGGGACTTAGTCTCGTTATATACCGCGCTTTGGTATAGAGATAGTATCGTTACCCTATCGATTCCCACCACCACCCTGGAGGCGGTTACAAGCGGCCGGATCCAGGCCCCTGGAACTAGGGGAGCGGCGAGGGAGCCACCCAATGCAGACATGTTGGTAGGGATACTCCGGACACCGGGGAGGGAACGTTAAGGTGGCTAACGCTACTGGGACAGCAAGGGTCGTGACAAGTATGCAGGGCACTTCAGGAAGGGGAAAGTAACGTCAGGATAGACTAGACACAAGAGATGATACAGAGAGAATGCCCTGACAGCCAGGGCCCTGAGGACAGATACAGCTGGCGTGGCTCGTCCGGACCCAGGCGTTATGCATCTGGAGTGAAAGTTGTTCTGATGGGTTTGGCCTTCGTCCTCTTGCTTCTACATTCCTCCACTTTGGATACCAAGTCCTATTTTGCACCGTGGAGCTCCAGGTACTCAGTGGAAACACAAGATTAACATGGTCAACAGGTGGTGGTATATTCGAGTCCAGGCTCATACTATTAGTGACATATTTCTAGAACTCAGCGTATTACCAATACCCCCTGATTCTGCTCCTTCTCCTATAAACTCTGGAGGACTAACCACGAGTCAAGTATGTCGTTCTTGATAATATTGATATTGATTATAAGATTGTAGCAGTAGAATGGACCGAAGGCCTGTATCCCCCATCGCCAATCTTGAAACATTTTGCTCTCCTCATTCTTGCACTAGGGGTTACTAAGCTGTCGCTTCGTGATCTCCGGGCTCACTTTTGAATATCACGCTAACGACCCTGGCCTGAAATTTAGTGCCCTTCTTCCTCGGCGCTATCATACGGAGCCATAGTATTCAGCTAATTGTACTTCTCCCAAGTCCCAGATCACAAGTATTCAGAAATACAAATACTGAACTTGTGATTAGTAAGCAGTCTTTTTCATGGTTTTGCTAAGACATCTTTCCTGACACTTCTTGCCTGCCACAAGTTCTCGAGTACATCACTTCAGTATTTTCTCACCTCTACTAAGGTTCTTAGTAATATCCAGCTAGTCCCTATGGGGTTTTTCTACCCAGATTGAGATTAAGTGTCAACCACCCTTCCTCCTTGGCTTGATTGTTCTTGGCCCTCCCACGATGTGGATAATTGGAAAACAAGGGAAGGGATAGGATTATACTCATCTTACCTAGTTTTAAGTTGGTCACGTGATTAAGACGGCATTCCAGGAGAGACAACAATCTACCAGAGAAGAAAGTAACTGCAAGAGGTGATACCAGTCAATGGACTAAGCGATAGCTGCAGTAGAACTCTAAGGTAAATGAAAGCTCAGAGTCTGATAAAAGTGGGAAAGGGATTATATAGCAGACCGAGAAGTGAACATAGATGCAGACGTAAATTGGTTTACATGTGAATTTTGCATAAAGCCCCCACTACGGGAAGTTTGACAAAGTAAATACTCCGAATTCGGCACAAAAACAAGCAAATCTATCAGAGATAGCGGCTAACATTGCAATTTTCTGTTTCTTAATATCTATCAATTAGAGTTTCGATATTTCTACTTTTTTTGGGGTATTTTCACTGATTCATTTCCACGCCCAACACCCTTCCAGGCCCCATACGTTCATGGTAATAGTCCTGACTACCCTGCCTATAAGCCCTTCGTTACGAGTATTAATTTATTTCCCTACTCGACCTCTATCTCTCTATCACTTACCTTAGCGGTCACCATTGTCACTACCACTAAAACAAAAGCGATTCTCGCTTCTCTACTCCTCTCCCACCCCGGTCCAGATGTCTTCGGCAAAGTAACTGCAGTGCTGATGAGGTTGTAATGATGTTAAAAAAAAAAATTATAAATGGTAGGCATTACCGCCTGTGAGAATCAACCACGATTCCCTCATGGGCCAAGGGTCGCAACAAGACGGTGGGGTCTGGGAGGACAATCCACCACCCGCCCACAAGGAAAGATATTGCCCTTCCTCTACTTTTTCCTGCATTTAGGTTCCACCATTTAATTTGGCAGAGGACTTGTGTATTGTATTCTTGGAATCTAAAGGAATGTAGGTACCTGGTCTCCTAGCAGCATTATTTTCTCATTTTCTATGTTTTCCCTCGATTGGGGTCTATTAAATGGTGGTGATGGTAGGGAAGGAACCTCACATTGTCTAATTCCATTTCTCTACATTTGGTACGGTACAGTTTGCTGGTATGGTGGGGACCGGATTGATGGAGTAGTCTAGCGGTTGGGTGGATTCTTTCCACCCAACAAAACCACCCAGTTAGCTAGCCTTGGCAGCCATAGATTCTATGCATAAAACCCACCTTGATATATCCCAGTTTTACAGTAATGCACCCCCGAGTAGCAATCACCCCAATATATAAAAAGTTTCTGTTTTATCTCTATCCATCTCGATTGCTCTAGTTTTATCTCGCCCTTCTGTATCTATTTAGGCACCGAGCCGTCCAGGTATCCTCCTATCGAGATATTTGCACCTATAGTAGGGCACAATCATATATCCCCCAGGTGGAGACGGCACGGTGGAACTCACATCATCACTAGGGCAAGGTTATTGAATACCCCTACTGTTGAGCTCATAAGAATATCTTACCATATTAAGTAAAAACATAAGGCTCAAATAGAAGGAATGTATGCCCTAACGCCGATACTGGCGAGTGGTTGGAGTACCCAGAGGCATCTGAGGTGACTACCTCAGATACTGCAAGTGTTCAAGTACCATGAAGTTGGATACTAATTGGAACAACTAGGAAGCTCGCTCTACTTCATAATCGGTGCATATTCATATCAATGCATAATGTTTTGAAAGCTGGCTATCCAAACTGATCACCAAGTATTGCATGAGAAGACTCTTTGTATGTTGGCCTTGCGACCCCTTATAGAAACTTCTTCTATTAGTACTAAGAGAGCAAAGACTATATATTAGTGGAGTGGGGACACATTGGATGAAATTGATATAGGGAGACTCTCTAAGTACGAGCGGCGCAATTATTCAGGGTCAAGCCGTGTTCACAATAGTCTTGACGAAGCGAAAATGTTCCCAAGATATATGCTTATTAAGAAAAGAGAAAAATAGTAGAATATTAGTATAAATAGTACGGGCTATTCCCTGGAGTTTGAGAAAACCAACCAACGGAGAAGAGACCTTAACAATTTAACAAGTTGTTACAATAATGCGACCACCTGATGTTTTTACCTTACCATTACGAAAGTATTAAGCCTTACTGATAATTGCTTTGTTATCTCGAATACCCACGGAATAGTTAATTCAATCCCTCTGAGGTAGCTACCATGCCAGACTATGTTGTTACTCTCCTGTCACCCACGTTTTTTGGTAACATTCTGCCCATAGAGCTACTATAGTGGGTCCAATCGATTACGACATGTACGTAATGGTATTACGGGAACTGTTGCAGTTTTACTTGAATCTCTCTGTAGGATATTTGACACCTATATTCCATCTCTTATTCTCATTACAGATGAGCAATTCCAAAAATATGCATGACGAAGACTATTTGATTAATACAATGACGAGTTTGAAATTCGAGAATACAATTTCGCCTCCTGTCACTTATAATGGGACCATCTCGAGAAGATACTCCGCTTCCTTTTTCTCTGGGGGCGGATCCAATAATTACCGATGATGATTCCACCCCTACCAAAATATCAGTAACCAGGTGAAGCCATAGTGGCCTGCTAGCCGCAGTTGTTCTGACTGAACCAGGTTCAGGGACTGAGATCTGGAAACTGAACCACGAGTCCAACTTCTAAAAAGACTAAGGAACCAATCAACAGAATTCAGAAGGCAATTGAATTCGGCCTTCCTATACCTTTATAAAACCGCTCATGGCATTAGGGACGAAGCTTGAGGGGATTAAGAATGAACCTCAAATTCCAATAAATACCCTCTGCCAAGTAGCACTACGTGCTTATGCGCATTTGCAACTTCTCGATGCACGTCTGCCAAGAGACGAGGTGGTCGCTGAAACTGAGTTTATATATGAAAGTAAGAAATGGGGTTGGTCAATGGACGGTCAAAAAATGCAACATGACGGGTGAAAGGAAGAGTTTACGGAAGCGTTTAGGAGGCAGCATCAGCAATGGGCCCAGGATACTCAACTTTCGGAAAATGGTAACACTATCCTAGAAAGACAAGTAATTGTCCGGAAGGGGACATGTGAGATGCAAAATCTCATATGGGCTACCCGTCTTAAGAAGCCAAATGCTATGCCCACATTCAATTTTGAAAAACAAAAAGCCGATGTTAACAAGACCCTCCAAGCAGAGAGGGAAGTAACTACCACTCTGTTAACGCAGGAAACAAGTGAATAAGAAGAATCCATGAATCTATTGCTTCAACTAATACATTAGGAGACAATAGCCTAGAGCAATCCGGCTTACTAAATCCCATCCACTCAATTCGGTGATTGAAACCCAAGACCCTGGCACAATGGGTCAGTAAGCAAGGCAGCCTTTCTCATGACTAATGGTTATTAATTATTGGTTTGTTCTCTTTCACATCATGACAGCGCAATAGAGTATCATTGGTTTATTGTTATTGCTTTATTTATGACATAACACACGTTTGTGGTCATGTGGTTCATCTATTTCACACATGACTCATAGTCATGAGTCATATGCTTTGGGATGTGACCCCGTTGGGACACATGACTTGTTTTCTTAGATTGTATTGGTCGTAAGCTATGGAGCAGATGACTCGCATGGGTCAGCTGATGGATTGCACACTATGACTCACTATAAGTTATGAGTAGCATACGACAAGGCTATGAGTAACGCAGGATTAGGGTTGAGGGAAGAACCACTGTATGAGGGCACCCTCGAGGCATGAGAGTTGGGTATGAACCATCTCTTTTATGAATACCGTGATGGAAAACTCAACCCATGATAATTTATCGTCAACATCTACCCCTGCACTCTCCGTTAGCTGCATCCGCACTCTCAGTGAGCTGCACCCCCCCCCTTCTTCCTTCCTTCCCTCATCACATCCTTGGGCACTAGCGTCCCTGTTTTTAGCGGTGGTTTAGGTGTGCTTCCTCCTCTCGCCGCTCGCGTTTTGCTGCTGCACCTAGGGCTCCCATGGGAGGCAACACCCTCTCGTCCATGTTACCGATAGCTGGGACAATAGTTCGCAGTAGGAGAAACCTTTTCCCTATGCTACCCTCAATTTCTCCAATCCCTACACCTCCTTTGGAGGCTCCATAGCCAGGGACGCACACAGTTACCCATAGTTTTCACAGGTATTGGCTCTGGCCGTCCTCTCCCGCTACAAGCTCTCATCCCGTTGCTCAGTGAGCGCCAAAATCCATCAACTCAGCTTGTCCCCTACTGCCTCGCTACCTTACTCTTCCCTTGCAATCGCCACGGTCGCACCTCGCGGTTACGCTCCATCATCGTATTAAGGACCTTAATGGCAGATGCCAACGCCTTTAGTTCTTCAGTCATTATTTGCAACGCCACACAGTTTATAGGGGCCACGGCACACCCTTTGTGTTTTCTTTATTGGTCTTTACCTAGGGTTTCGGTTCGTGGTTTATCAATTGGTTTACTTTGTTGCTGTCTACAGCAAGGCTATTTCTGTTGATTGCTCCTCTGTATTTATTTGATGTTTGTTATTCCGCCCTTGTAGTCCGAGTGTGATTTGTCATGTTCCGTGGCTGGTGGGCACTTGGTATCAGACCATCGGGACTTGGGTTGATGGCCCTTTTGCTGGAACCAGGGTGGATGAAATATGGCGATGAGGTTTTTTCTTTGCCATAGCTAGCCGTCCACGCAGTGTCTGTTCCCCGCAGTTGATAATACAAAGCACTTACAAGGAAAAAAAAAGAATAAAAAAAACAAGTGGCATGGGATTTGAGTCAAGC
>Ga0307507_10008574_pt1 | contig 14049 bp, 15 predicted proteins | sample 7_EM_MG_FD_207223 | JGI IMG/M metagenome (GOLD analysis project Ga0307507, IMG submission 207223) | Populus trichocarpa ectomycorrhiza microbial communities from riparian zone in the Pacific Northwest, United States - 7_EM | ecosystem: Host-associated > Plants > Roots > Unclassified | place... | reverse complement strand
CTCATAGTGTGAAAGATAACAAACCGATGACTAATAACTATTAGTCATGTGAGAGTCTGCCTTGCTTAGTCACCGTTTGTGACAGGTAGACCCAATAACCGTGGAAACTATCGGTAACCGTGTGTGTGTCCGACTAGGGAGCCTCTAAAGGTAGTGAAGAGAACAGAGAAATCAATCGTAGCCTGTTGAATAATTTTCTCCTACTGCGAACTGTGGTCCCAGCCATCTGTAACATGGGTGAGAGGGTGTTGCCGACTGTGTGAACGCTAAGCGAGGCAGCAAAGCGCGAGCGGAGGAGGAAGTGATAGAGCCAAACGACCGCTAGAAACAAGGACACCAGGGCCCAAGGACATGATGAGGGAAGTAAGGTGGGAGGGGGGGGGTGCAGCTCACGGAGAGTGTGGGTGCAGCTCACTGAGACTGCGGGGGTGGTGGATGTTGACGATGAATTCTCATGGTGTTGAGATTTCAATCACCGGGTGTGTAGAGGAGATGGTTCGTGACCCAAATCCCATGCCCCGAGCGTGCCCTTATATAGAGGATCTTCCCTCAACCCTAACCCTGCGTGACTCATCCTCTCGCGTCACGCGACTCATGACTCATAGTGAGTCATAGTGTGAAATCCATTAGCTAACTCATGCGAGTCACCTGCGTCATACCTTCCGACCAATCACAACTCATAAAACAAGTCAAGTGCCCCGGAGGGGTTACATGCGTGAAACCCATGACTCATAACTATGAGTCATGTGCAAAATACATAAACCACATGACCACAATCGTGCATCATGTCAAATATCAACCAATAACAATAAACCAATGACGCGCTCTTGCGCCGTCATGTGAAAACCTATGAGTCAACTGATCTCATAGCGTGAAAGATAACAAACCAAATGACTAATAACTATTAGTCATGCGAGAGTCTGCCTTGCTTAGTCCCAGTTTGTGACAGGTACTCTATCTATCGAGGGCAGTTGATAGTCATCCGGTTGTAATAGAATGTCAAGCGAAATCTGTGGTTCTGGCTCCCAATCCTCTAAAGGCTCTGAGTTCTCCGCTTCTGCTTCACTCATTCCACCTTCATCCTCACTACTTTCTGCCTCCTCTAAGGTTTCTCTCACAGCATCCTCGTTCCACTCATTCCAATCTTCCACCTCAGGCTCGGACATCTTTATACCGAAAGATCTCCCCTTAGAATCATTGTAAAAAGCATATATTTGAAGATAAAACAGAGATTATTGATCACGGAAATGAATTTGCTGAGGCAATGCCTCTTTTTTTTTTCTTTTTCCTCTTAGCTTATGGTGTTCCTCTCCACCTGATTCTGATATTCGCACTGACCCTCTTGGCAAATCCTCTAGCCCATTATTTACTAGTTTGTCTTACACAGATCTCCGATTTCTTGGGCGCAGCACCCGACGGACTAAGGGATAGATGAAATAGTCCCTATCTCCTGACCGGGTGAGACGGTGGGAAAATTGGTCTCATGCATTAGCGTCGGTTCTGGTTACTAATATGCTAGTTGACATCAAAAGCTGGTTGTTATTCCGCCGCCTAGACTAAAGCTAACCTTTATAAGTTAAGCTTATCCATATATCATATAGCCAATTTAGTCAAGCCAATGCATGAGACCAATTTTCCCACCGTCTCACTCGAAGATACCGTGAGACAGTAATTGATGTATACCAAATCTAAGAATGGTATCTGATTTGTTCCCTGTCTACTGGACTAAATTGTTACTGTAGTGGGTTCCAATCAGCCCTCCGTGAAAAGTAGAGTGTGAAGGATAGAAGCTCAACACATATCTCTGTTGTTGAGATATGCTGGACAAACAGAAGCAAGAGAGATGTGATACCACAGCTAGTGGCGAACAGGGTCCTCACAGTGATTCCATTGGCACCCTAAATCACAGTGGAGCACCAGTGCCATACTGCCTTTTCCGGATTCGAAACTAATTGGTGGGGTAAACTTCTCCTTGGGGAGCTTTTCACTAGCTCCCTACCATCCTTCTAGTCCTCTCACGAGATAGATAGTACGTAACAGCTAAACCATTTCACCTAAATAGAGGAAGTGAGGTTCTCAGGTTTTACCTGCTGGAGATACGGTACCACAAGTGACAAATCAACTCTTCTAGAGTTTTTTAGGAGAACTAGTTGGAAACTTGTAGTCCTGCTAACTTCTAGTCAGATAATAGACTAATCTCAGAGACTTCCTAGAGGCAACGTGGCGTCCTGAATGTAGACTAAGCATGCTTTTCACTTAGTACTAGAGACTCAAGCATTGCGCTAGCAGGCAAGTAACCTCCATGTATGATAACTTCCAGCCCTGGGCAGCACTTGTTCCGCGGCCATCGGGCCACTATCGCGCGCATAAAGGCCTTGTTATAATATCGCTTTATGACCGTGAGTGGCCCTCCGTTATCTGACAACAAGCCCGCCGGCTAATGCTGTGGTGGTTCAAGGCCCTTACGCAAGAAATCCCTCATCTCCGCTCCACCACTTTACAGTAAGGCCTTCTCGAATGAGAATTGGGATTAGCCTGGAAATGATCAATAGTTGGTACGTAGGGCAAAAAATCCCACCCCTCTCCTTCGAATTGAATGCTGTTGTACTATATGATCAGCGAGCGACTGATATCCTATGATGCCTTACTCAAGTACAAGACCAATTACCCTAACTAACCTTTGGTACGAAAACTGCCAGTTCTTGAGCAGAATGGGGAACCAGTGCCATTAAATGACGCTGGAAAGCCAATGCTTATCATGCTGGACTGTGCTATCGCACTCGACTAAAAGAACACCCTCCCCCCTAAAGCACCTCGCACAACAAGGCACGAATTTCTCTCATCAGAAAGTTAATCCGCTAAACGGTGAGAATATGTTGTTCAGCTAGAAGCTATCATTTCATTCATTGGCATGACGATAACCTCCTGATATGCTGGGCTAGGACGAAATCGTAAATCGTGATTTGTGAATAGGTATCTTCTTTTCTCTTCGGTGGCCCCACGCCGAGTGCAATGGATACGAGTACAATGGATCCTTGTCCGGGGAAGTAGGAAGAAAAGAAAAAAGAAAAAAACCTGCGAGAAACCCACAACACTGATCGGCCTTTCAAGGTTGCCTAGAGGCTGCGCCCACCGCGCTACGGCTCCTGACACATCCGTTTCCAAGAGCGGCGGTCGAAAAAAAGTCTGATAGAGGAAGATCTTGATCTGGAAATTAGGCCCTGATGGGCTTGAGAAACTATCTGTTGGGCATTGTACTGGTGCTTATCACTAACAGCACGGATTACGTAAATTTTAGTGTTGGGCAGTAGCCTGCTCGAGAGCTACGCCATAGGTTCTAAGTCTGCTTCATACGCCCACACTTGCAATTGTTTCTAGGATAAAAAGGACCCACTCTAGAAAGATTAGAGTGGCATTTGTTACTACTCGTAATTTTCTGACGTTTGTAAACACGACTGCTATTGCATATGGGCAAAAAATTGCCCGGAGCCTCAAGATTTTGGTGTTATGCAATAGCAGTCGTGTTTACAAACGTCAGAAAATTACGAGTATGGGTGCTCGAGCGTAATAAAACGCCGTAGGCTAACTTACCCCGGATTCTAAATAAGCCCCTCGGGAGGCAAAGTGTGCCATCCCTCAAGCGCTATGGCGTCATATCGCATACGGTACTGGGATTCAACAAGACCAACCGACCATCTCAAAACCGCCCGGACAGGAAATGGCCACCTTCTACAGTACTCGTACTAGTACTCGAGTGCAGATCATGGCGCTTGAATCCCGGCGCAAAACACACGGAATGGCCGCTTGTTAGAAAGACCCTGGCGATCGCCGCGAGAAACGAAGTTTATTACGAAAAAGAGTGTGAAGATACTGTGCTCGAGCACTGCACTCGAGCGTTTAGGCAACTGGCACATACCCATGATCCCTAAATTCCTTCCAACACTCCGAGGTTAATTTAACTTTACTCGTCTACTGCATGCCTCAAAGGCAGGCAAGCAGGTTCGATCGGTTTGGGTCAGCGCCCACAAGTTTCTTGGCGGCACGGGTGGCATGGACTTGGCGTTTGAGGACCCCATCCAAACCAGGGTTTTTCCAGAAGAGCAACAATCCGCGGTGCCCGAGTTTATGAGAGATGCTTTTTAGCAAAGATGTCTGGCTACTGATCGATTTGCAGAGACAGCTCTATCCTGCATGCACAAAGTGGGGTTGCCGGAACTCGGAAAATAGATGGAGATCAAAAAGCGTTACCATCAAGGAGGTGCCGAATGCACGTCCCGTCTGGCGCGGGCGTAATTTTTGGTTAGGCACAAAAGCAAATGCTAAAGTTCTTCTTTGCTATAAGAACTGTCTCACTTCCCTCCGTGGATTACCAGTACAGGCTCTATCTCTAATATCTCTCCCTTTCCAAATACCCACAGCAAGACGGACCTTTTCAGACATCATTTCTACCCTCACATCAGAAATCACTCGTACAGCTTTATCTACCATCGCACCACAACAGACGAACATAAAATGTGCCACTACAAGATCACCACATTTTCCTGCGGCTGCCGGATTGGAGAGAATACTCTGGTATGCGGATATGCCAATGATGACCTGGCCCAGTGTATGGCCGACACTCGGGCAGACGAGGTCTCAGTCCCCAAAGTATGTGGAAGGCAATCCTGTAAGAGCGTGCCCTTCCGCGAATCGTAAGTACTTCTTGTGGGCTCGAGACCCTGAAGTCGGCCGGGGGGACTAATAAAAGTGGTTGACAGAAACCTCAAAACGCAAGATAACCGCAAGATTAACCATAGTGAAGATGAGTGGTCCGAGCAGAGTGTGGAGACCCCAGAACTCTAGATTGTTCTGGATCGAGATTGGTCACTTGGCGGGTTGTATTTCATGCCCTTCCGTAAAGGCAGATGACCAGTCCCGCCCGGTGAAGGGGCCCTTTGTTTGATTTCCGCTGACCCACGAGTTTTACTACTCTCTATTCCAATATTTCCGACTTTCTTCTTTTCCATTTTTCTTCAACAATGCTAGGCTTCTTGCGCATTATTCTTTTCATTTCCCGGGTCTGCATCTGTTCTTCACGTTCGACACCTTTACGTGTACTTTATTCCAGACATTTCCTGTTTTTGGCGTTTCTTTAGGAGGTCACTTTGAGTAGTTAATCCTCAGTATGCCGGTATCGCAATCGAAATACCAAAAACTAAATACCATAGATCCTTTCTTGGCTGTCACTAATATAATTTGTAGAAGTAGGAGCTCTACGGGAGTTGAGCAGTCAGTCCCTCATGAGATCTCGGAGACAGAGGCGATGCTAGACTCTGAGGCACAAGTATGAATAAGTTATAGCACAACTCTAGCTGGCTATGTATCATTTAATATTTGAGAAGGAACTCTCTCTCCTTGACAAGGTCAGCTCACTAACTTTTGGTCTACCCCACATTAGAGCTCGCCACGATCATCCAGTGAAACCCTACCGATATTAATTTTTTGTTAGCCTACCCACTGCCCCACACTTTCATCGACGCCATCGAACCCTCTTTTCCCCCGCACGCCGCCCGCCCCTTAAACCAATATGCTCGGGGGGGGGGTCAGCAAAAATCAGGAAACTCTTCTGCCGATCCCACACAGGTCTCTATGGACAGGGTTATGTCTTCCGATTTTTAATGACCTCCCCAAGTATGATACTATACTAAATTGGTTTAATCTAATTGACAGCGATACAGCCTCCATCGTGGCAATTGTGATATCTTGAGGACAGGAACGGGGGAGGAAGGTCATTTACTCGGCTTGCGCTTGCACAGTTCAATTTCTCTTTTTTTTCCAAAATATATTTGCGCGGAGAATAAGCTGTTCAATTGACTATCATAAGTGACAAAATAGAGGCGCGGAAGAACAAACAAAAAAAGGAAAGGGAAAAAAGCAACCAGGTTTCTAAACGGACTGGCCGGGTCCAGTTAGGCGAAAGGTCGTATCGGGTTTGCCTGGGGGTTTCCGGTATCCGTGCCCCCGAACAAATCAAGAAATGTTCAATGCTTGGTTTTTGGGGTTCTATTGTTCGCCCCTCCTCCTCCTACACACCTAGTTCTACCTTCCTACCTCAACCGAAAGTACTCATCCAGAGTCGTCTGGTGGAAGCGAGCGGGTGAAGCGAGAGTCGTGGGCCTACTTCTCCCCATCGTGGGCCTGATGCTCATACTCTCTGGCACAGGCGCAGGCGCGGGTGTGGGCACGGGTGGGGATACCTGCGGTATCACCATAGTCGGCAGAGAAGTCGGACCTGGCCTATTCCTCCTCGCGATCTCTGCTGGAGACGGGGTGTATACAAGCGGCTCTACAGCAGATTCACCCCAACGAAACCTCTTCATCCTCCCCCCCCCCTCCCCCTCCTCCTTTTCCACATAATCTTCCCCCGGCAACCCGACCCCCGCCGCGACCTCCACCCAGAACTCTCCCTCGGCCTTCGCCTCTTCCGCCTTACATACTGGACACCCAAACCTCGCCTCCCCGTCTTCAGTCTTGCCGTCCCATGCCCCCACCGAATCCACCGAACCCACCGTGTCAGGCTCTCTACACCCGCTCAGACCGCATCCGGCTTTCGCCAGCCGGACTTCCTGAGGTGGGGACGGGTACGGGACTATGGTCTCTATGCAGCGCAGATATGCCGCTTCCTCTTCTGGGAGGGGGAAGCCCGGGACCTTTGGGACTGTGCCGACGGTATTTAGCGCTTCAACTAGGTGTTCGTAAGAGGGCGTTGTGCGGAGCTTGCAGGGGGAGGAGGGAGGTGAGGAAGGTGGGGGATATGGTGGCAGGAGGTCCATGTGCATGGAACATAGACGGTAGTAGCATTTTATCTTGTGGAGTTTCGGACAGGCAGTTAGGGTGTAGATGTTGCAGAAACACATTTTGCTTGGGGTGGAGGAGGGAGTCCCTGGGGAGGGAGAGAGGAGGAAGGAAAGTTTTGAAGGGGGACGTTAGGTGGATGGTGGTTAAGTGCTCAGGCTGATTTATACGTGCGGATGGGGTGTAGGAAGGCAAACCATGCTCAGGTGGAGAGTATTATTTGTGGGCCTCGTGGAGTGGATGTTTGCCGTAGGTTGAGTGAGGGCTTTTGACTATTGGGTGGGTGGACGGAGGGGGATTCCGGAGCTGTTCGTGGAGCTCGTGGGTCTGGTAAGTTAGGTCTTACTATCGCAGTTTACAACGTTCTAAGATACGGAGTGTTTGGTTAGTCTTAATGAATAGTACGATTCTTTCCAGTCTTCCGCTTCGGGGTCTTATCTAGGGTAGTGATTATTACCAACAGACTAAAACTAGGTGTGAAAACATCCCGAATATCATGCAAAATTTTGTGACATCAGGAGGCTAAATTTTCGGTCAGCCAATTTAGTGTCCGAGTGATTTTCTGTGAGTTTTCCTAACGGACATGATTTCAATTTAACACTCATCAGCCCCTTGGCACCAGAGGTCAATATTAGCATGAATACCAGCACAGGCGTGCAGTCAGCAACCAGAGCTTCCATAACAGCTTGGCTTCTTCACTAGTACAGTAGGTGTAGGACTATCGTATAAAGACCCTCATCTACTGGGTACCTCTTACGAAATCGGAGGATTTACCTTTCGGGTACTTGTCAAGTTGCTCGACTTGAGAGGCTGTATGAATCTTGTTATAAGCGTAGTACAGATGTCAGTACTCGGGTAGGAGTAAGGGAATTTATGACACTGGATACTTAAGAATCGGGCACTGTGGGGTCGATATTTGTTGGAAATAGATGGAGGTTTAGAGTGATGGATGTGAAGAGTGTAGGTGATAAGGAATTACGAATTAGGGGTTTTGGTAGGCAGGCAGGCAGGTTATGGGATTGATACAATACGTTTGACGCTCGAGATGTAGCCGTTGGGCCAGGGAGTTGGGATTCTCCCGGCTGCAATCTCTCAAGTTGCCAACACTTGAAGCTAAGCATTGGGAACACAACCAGCTGTCCAGCTACAAGTATTGTCCAGTCCCAGCACTGTACAGTACGTGCCAGCAATCGCCGGTTCCAAGTCCCTCATTAACCACCATAGATTCTAAAATCGTAGTTTACATACGGCACCCAGGCAACATCCCTCAAAAACCCCTCACGAAACAACAATCTCCAAAGGAGGGGTCGCGAGCTAAACCCTCAACACCGACTGTAGAGTATCCGCGAGCACGCGCCCGATTCCACGGCAAGGTAAACTTTAACTACATCACAGGGCACCCACAGCGCACCCAACCCTCCCCTCGAAACCCGAATTAGAAGCCCAATACGATCCACCTCAAAGAACTCTATATACCAGCATCCGCTTCCAAAAGGCTCCAAAGGGAGTCTGCTACCACATCCTGCTCTCCGGTGCTTGAACGCTGCCAAGACGTGTTGAGGCTCTGCCCTGCCCTGACCCCACCATTTCTGCCCCACCGTGACGCAGCCCTCACTCTCACTCACACACTCTCTTTTTCCCATCCTTTCCTTTCCCCTCAACCACCCCAACCAAACCGCAGCCCGGGAGGAAGGAAAACGGAATAAAATAAAATAAAATAAAATAGAAAGGAAATATAATTTTTTTTTAAAAAAAAACCCCCCTCCAACAGATTAATTATCCCCCTAATAAAATAAACCAATGTCGAGAGATTGCGTTGACTCTGATCTTGGATTCGATCCACTTACTGACGCGGAGGAGCTTAAGGCAATCACTTCCGCTCTTTCTTCATTCCAGTATATGCCCCCTTCCCCCCCTCCTCCCCTCCCCTCCCTTTCTCTAACCATTCCCAATTAATTGTCCGGAAAACAGCCTCTACCGCCGCGCCGCTCACCAAAACCTAACCCATAATCGCCGCACCTCTTTCTTCGCCCTCTCCCGCCCACACCAAGCACTCCTCAAGCAATCACCCATCAATTACCTCCGGACCCTGGATGACATTGACCGCGCAATCGAAGACAATGCAGTCCTCAGTGAGGCCATCTTCCGCTCCGCGGTAGATGCATTCGGGATCGATCTCGAGAATACCGGCGGCGGCTTGGAGGCTTGGGGGAGCAGTGCGAGTGACGTGGATTTGGACAAGGTTCGGAGCACGATTAAGCAGTTTTATCGCGATTGGAGTGATGAAGGGAAGGCGGAGAGGGAGGCTTGCTACGGGGGGATTATGAAGGAGTTGGAGGAGAGGTTTGGGGGGGTGGAGGATAAGTATGGTTTTTCAAGTACTTATGCCGGGGAGATTGATAGCTGACGGTTCGATCACAGGTCCACTATTAGAGTCCTCATCCCAGGAGCTGGTTTAGGCAGACTTGCCTTGGACATCGCTGTCGCAGGCACATTCCCCCCTCCCCTTCCCCCTCTCCCCTCTCCCCTCATCCCATCTCCAACTAACACCCAAATCCAGGCTACACCTCCCAAGGCAATGAATTCTCCTACCACCAACTAATGGCCAGCAACTACGTCCTAAACCACACCAGCACTGCAGACCAACACACCCTCCACCCCTTCATCTCAACCTTCAGCAACCACTCCACCCGCCCCTCCCACCTCCGCGGCATCCAAATCCCAGACATCCACCCCGCAAGCCTCCTCGAGTACACGGGCACCGACAGACTCAGCATGACAGCAGGTGACTTCTGCCAAAGCTACAAAAACCTTGGCCCTTCCCAAAAATTCAACGTCTGCGCCACCGTATTCTTCATCGATACAGCACCGAACCTAATTTCCTACCTTGAGACCATTAAGCACTTACTCGTCGATGGTGGGGTCTGGGTGAACTTCGGCCCGCTGCTCTGGCACTTTGAAGAGCACACCCAAGAACAGCAACAGCGGACGAGAAGAGATTCCGGGGAGGATGGAGAGGTTGGAGCTACAGGAAAGTTCGAGCTATGCCTCGACGAAGTCCTTGCACTCGTCCAGATGTGCGGGTTTAAGCTAGAGAAGGTCGTCACGGGGGCCAAGACCTCGTACGCAGGTGATGAGAAGAGCATGCTAAAGCACGAGTATGAGGGCGTGTTTTGGGTTGCTGTCAAGGAGTAAGGTTAGGGTATATATATTACACACACCGATTAATAATACCGTTAGAAACGGTAGGGTATGATGTTTGCTCCTGCGGGTTGCCGGTGTTCTTTCATTCTCTCTTTCATTCTTTGATAGCTCTTCTCATACCAACCTATATTCGATTGTTTTACTACCGGTAGCTCGCTAGCACACTTTAACTCTATACTCCCTGCACTCCATATATGTTTTGCCCTTATGTATCAGGGTTTTCATCTATCTTTTCTATTTTGTTCCAAAGGTTTATTTGTTTCTTATGATAGAGGCGTTGGCGGCGGTTTATACTAGCCGAATGGCATTTTATAGCGGCTAGATGATGATTGATGGCACAAGCCTATACCCATACTTTAGGTGGCTCATACATAGCTCAGAAATTCATTACCCCATTAAAAAAATCCACTGAATCAACCCATCTGATACCGATAGTGTAGTTACTATACTACAAAGTGATAAGAGGATAAGTCCATGTGAGAGCCATCGGATAGGCACCCATCTTAATAATCTGCATTCCCATGCGTCGAAGAATAAAACATCTTTCAGTTACAAGTTAATAGGTTAAAAACACCACGACAAAGAAAAGGGAAGAAAAAGCAAAACCTCCATATCTGATCACTCCCATGCCAATTCATCCAGTCTGAAATATCGCAGAACCATGAGCCCAAACCATTGCAAAAAAAAACAACAAAACACCATGCTCAATGAGTTGACGGGCTCACTACACGAGACAAGAAGACATCGCTTAAGCCCAGTAGGTACCATCCAACCATCTGTTCAACATCTGCAAGCTTGGATCGGGCTGGTTGTATGGAACCATGTGACCGGCTTGGTAGATCTGAATGAAGGTAAAGTTTCCAGAAGTCTTGAACTTTCCAGCCTCCTTGCCATTGACTTTAAAGCCCTCAACCTTGGCCTTATTGAACTTCTTCTTTCCGGGCCACTCAAGAGCCTCGGTCCAAGCACGATTTCCGAGCCAGTTGCAAATGTAATCAGCGTCGCCAGCGTAGATCAACACAGGGATCTCCTTAAGGAGCTCAACGACAAATTCGTGGAATGGTAACATCCAATCTCCATTGAGAAGGAAGTTGCGATTAATGTCAAAGTTGCAAGACTCATAAGAAGAAACCTCGGCTCCGAGAGATGACATAACATCCTCTCTATTGAGATACCTGATTGGATTCGTCAGCAAAAAAAATCTTAAATGTTAAGTATCAGGCGAACTTACTTAGAGATCCAACCCATCTCGGAGTAGCAAAGGTTGTCAGAATCTTCACACTTCCCACGAATGTCATAGACATTCAATCCGGTGCGTTGATAAGGGCCAATCATAGCGTTGTTGCAGTAGATGGATGCAGGGACACAAGACCACACAGACTTAGAGTTATAACAGTTTTGGATCATACTGGCACAACGAGGGTAGGCATCGTCCATGGCCTTGCACTCCGAGTTGCCCAAAGCAGACGGGTATCCACCTTCACCACAAGCCATGGGGCGGTAGTACTCGTATTGGGTGAGACCATCGGTAAGGCCATTGCCAATGAGAACAGACTGAAGGTTGATGTTGCGCTTCTTGTGAGAGAGAATCTCGGCGGCGAACTGAGGGATATAGTGTCTTGCAAAGCGTCAGCGCGAATCCAATCAATAATTCGGAAACCCGACGACTCACCCAGCATAAGATTCGCCAGCAATGTGGAAGTCCTGTTTAGCGTATTCCGGGAACTTATCAAAGAACATTGTCAAGAACGCGTAAACATCCTTTCCGGCAGCGTGGGTGCTCGAAACAGCGTTTGAAGAATATGAGTACCCGACATTGACGGGTTGGTCAAGGAAAATGACTGAAGCGTTGGAGTTCCATGAGTACGGGTTATCAACGGTGTGGATCTTAGCATTAATGGAAGCAGGGCCAAGCTCCATGAAGAGGCCAGTCAAAGAAGAGCACCCCGGACCACCGTTGAGCCAAAGGACAACGGGGTCGTTCTTGGGATCATTTCGCGATTCAAAGAACCCTAGTGAGAAAGATTAGCATCGCGACAAACAACTGTACCGCGTTCCAAGCGTTCCAAGAGAACTCACAGAAGAAGAAATGCTTATCATCATCATCTACATCCAAGTAGCCAGAGTATTGCTTTGTTTTAGCATCAACTCCCAAACCACTGGGCTTCTTGATCCTTAACCTGTTGCCCTTGATTTTATCGTGGCCATCGACCTCGCTCCCCAAGGCGGAGACAGTATCGGAACCATCGACGATGTAGTCCCAGTGGTGATCTGGTCGCTTCTTGATTCCAGCCCTGGGCTTGGACTTGCTCTGGATGGCTTGAATAGCAGATACAGTGTCTTCAGGGTAGAGCTTCGCGATCTCGGCCCAGGCAGAGAGAGACTCAGAAGAGAGATCACCAACTTTGAATTGGTCAAGAGCAGATGAGAGAAAAGCGGGAAGTTTTGAGTTGATAGGGTGTTGCTCAAGGTTAGGCATATAAGCCGAAGCCCCCAAGGCCAAGGAGATGGCAGAAGCTACTGAGAGCTTCATGATTGCTGAATCAACGAAGGGTGGGTTTACTGGGCAATTTCAGTGTGTACGAAGGGTGATGAAGATGATGAAAGGATGTATGGGGGAGAAGAGGAGGGAGATGGGGAGATGGAAAGAAGGAGGAGAGGTGAAGAGAAGCGATGACGAAGGGGTTTTGCTGCCGGTATTCTAAGGGTAGCAAGGATGGCTGGAGTTTGACTTGCTCCAAGCAATACTAAAACCTGGTGGAGACGGAGCGCTTCCGTTCGATCAAACTCGTGCACGAGAGGGAATATCGGTGGCTGGACATGCCAGTAGGTTCGACCATGCCCAAACTAGCTACCCTAAACCAACAAAAGCCTCAGCCAACTCCCGACACAGACAAGCGGACGCAGGTCCCAGACAAGCTTCCTAGGCTAGGCCATGCTGTATTATTCCCCGATCCGACGCGGTTTACTGGCCGTCCGAACGCGGCAGATCCCCATCAAATCTCGGAGAGTCCATCGACAACCAGTCTGATGGAACGCGATAGAGCAGCCATCGCATATGGAAATGTAACAAACGAAAAACGCAAAATACTTTTGCAAGTCTATCATAACTATTACACTCAAAAGCAAAACTCAATCACACGCAATCCCCTCTCGAGAGCTGAATGAAGGGCCCGGTGATCCGAGACGTGGGCGAAGGGCTCCCCCGATACCGTATTATCGTTGGGACAAAAAGACACCGCACACCAACTAGAGCTCCCCTACGAGGGATGATGCGCTTGCGATAGGGACGAAAGTGCAGCTCAACCTTCACTTCTCTGTGTTGGCCTTGAGTCTTTAGCTTAGCCTTCGATTTTAGATCCGGATCTAAGATTGGCTGCCGCATAATACGTGCGAGTACGAGGTCACGGGGCACCGTGCCGGCAACTTACAGCACTTTCTGTTTCGGGTATTAGACTACCGGTGGCAAGTGGAGGAACTATCCTATTATATTGTTTGCCAGGTTGATCTCCTTATCATAAATCAAAGAAGACTCGGACTGAAGCTGAAGGGGGTGCTATCGCCCGAAAAAAGGATGGACGGAAGGAGCGGTGTCTTTGTGTGCTCGGCTGCCTAAGATACGCGCGGCACAATACTTGGCCATTTAAAAAGTCTCCGGACGCTTTGAATTGATCAGTGCTTATCTTAGCACAAAATCGTCTGAAGACTTTCTGAATGGCCAAGTAGATCGTGCTTGTAGCTTCGTCTAATGCGGCACTAGACGGCCTAATACGGTGTGGCGCAGGGCATTGTCTTAGGGTAGTTTTAGCATTTGGGAGGGTGTTCGCGCACCCATTGATACCCTAGTGTAGTAGATAGCTTGGCACGCAGAGTTTTCTGCTGGCAAGCCTCCTTTCTCTTTCTGTAATTAGACAAGCGCAACCACACACAGCAATCACAGAATAGTCAACGGTTCCTTCCTCTGTCCCAATCAGGCTCTGAGCTTCCTCCTTTATCCATTCCTTGTCCTAC
>Ga0307507_10008573_pt1 | contig 14049 bp, 9 predicted proteins | sample 7_EM_MG_FD_207223 | JGI IMG/M metagenome (GOLD analysis project Ga0307507, IMG submission 207223) | Populus trichocarpa ectomycorrhiza microbial communities from riparian zone in the Pacific Northwest, United States - 7_EM | ecosystem: Host-associated > Plants > Roots > Unclassified | place... | reverse complement strand
AATTCTCATGGTGTTGAGATTTCAATCGCCGGGTGTGTAGGGGAGATGGTTCGTGACCCAAATCCTATGTCCCGAGGGTGCCCTTATATAGGGGTTCTTCCCTCAACCCTAACCCTGCGTGACTCATTCCCTCGCGTCACGCGACTCATGACTCATAGTGAGTCATAGTGTGAAATCCATCAGCTGACTCGTCCGGGTCAGCTGCGCCCTATCTCGCAACCAATCAAAACTCATAAAACAAGTCATGTGCCCTAACGGGGTCACATGCGTGAAACCCATGACTCGTAACTATGAGTCATGTGCGAAATACATAAACCACATGACCACAATCGTGCGTCATGTCAGAACCACATGACCACAATCGTGCGTCATGTCAAATATCAACCAATAACAATAAACCAATGACACGCTATTGCGTTGTCATGTGAAAGCCTATGAGTCAACTGATCTCATAGTGTGAAAGATAACAAACCGATGACTAATAACTATTAGTCATGTGAAAGTCCGCCTTGCTTAGTCACCGTTTGTGACATTGTCTAAAAAAAGACGCTGTACTCGTATAGTGAAAAGAGAAGGCTAGCATGATAGTAAAGGAAGAGAGAAGGAAGATGGAGAGATTAAATGATTTTGAGGGAGAAAGGTTACCCTGTGTGTGTGGGTATCATGGTAGGGGCAGTCACATTTGTGGGCTGGCATACCCCTATCTGATGATCAGTGATTTTATCAGATGATCAGATCCGTCATTGCGATAAGCTTGTCTGGTACATATATGATATAGATTATGCCACTGTACTGGTGGCCGACGTGCCGTACCAGGGTGGTTTTTCCACCACCATGATACCCAACGATTAAATTATATTTGTTATAGCCCATTGGAGGTTGCAGAATTTGGGCGATGTCTTTTGATAGCTTCTTCCGTTCAATCACGTCCTCTATAATAGGCTTTGGGACTGATCCTTTCTTAAAGGCATTGGCAAGCTCTCTTTCTCTGCCCGCATTGCTCTTGTACTCGTAAATGCCCATGACGGCAATGCCAATACCTGAAATAACACTCACTGCCCCCAACCATTTGCACACACGAGCAATCTATAAATGACAGCATTAGCCACCCTTCAGGATAGGATCTTCCCAGCCTAGTCAGTTACTTGATAGGATACTACCTACCCATTCTCCTGGAGATATTTGCTTTTTCAACACAGCAAACTTGGTGAGGGCGAAATGGATAAGCGGTGAGGATAGCCCAAGTGGCTTCACGCTCTTCGTTGATAGCTGACGGAAGGCGAGCTGAGCGGGAGATTGAGAAAAAGGACTTTTGACGTAACTTAGAGCTTCAAAGAACCATGCCCGAAAGAATTATATTTAGGGAATGGATAGATGTTTGCATGAGAGATAGCGTTGAGGGAACGACGAGTCCACATTTGAGTGATTCGAATGCGGCAAGCCATTTTTGTCGGATTGATGCTGTTGAAGAATAGTTTGAACGAATTTGATTCTCAAGTGTAAAGTTGAAAAATAATGGAGCGGGAAGTGATTGGAAACGGCAGGAAACATTTTATTTCGAAGGAGCAAACAACATAGCTGACACAACAAGCATAGTCTACCTAAGCGAGACAACGCGGCCCAATTCTCTGCCCACAACCTGACCCAGTTTCTGCGGTATACCTAAGCGCCAAAAGCTACACTTCTACTCGTAAAAACCCGGGATGATAAGCGCCTTGATAACTAGTGATTGTACCGGTATTTTATTGTGCTCGAGTACAGCCTGCGGTAAAAAAATCGAGCCAACTGAGCGGCCGTGTTTTTGCCAATTCATTTCCACGTTTTCCGATTTTTTTTTCCGCAGGTTGTACTGGGTTTAACGGCCCTGGACCCTGCAGGCTGTGTTGATTCCATCTTGCAAGCCATCTACGAGACATGAATAATGTTATCGCGTGACTCTCTTGCAATGCTTGAATGTGGTACGGTGAGAGTCGTCAGCTTGAATTTCATGCAACGCCATGCGCCATCCTACCGTGGCCTCTGCGACAACCACCGACAGTCACTTTGGAGAATTGAGTTTTGGCATTATATAGAAGAAAGAGAAAAAGAAAATTCGTGGTATGCACGCTTTTCATAAAATTAGAATGGGTGGTATAAGAGGGAAAAGAAAAAGCAGTTCATGAAAGACCCTCCGTAACTTAAAACCCCGGAAAAACATCATTTCAATTCTCATTGCGATGATGGCGGGTAAGAGAGTATCTAGGCACTTGCTTCGCGTTTCTGACCAGTACTATGAGGAACGGTCCTCACATTGACACTCACAAAGCCTCGAGGGGTGTCAACCTCCATTACATCCCCCTGCTTATCGTTCATACGCGCGCTCCGCTGATCTGCTACCTCCTGACCGCTCTCCTCGGCTTTCCCCAATGTATCGGTGGATGGGTTCAACCCATCTTCCTCTTCCTGTGGACAGAGCTTAGCTGGCCCAACTTTTGATTCCATCTTATCCTCAATATCAATCGCACTAAGGTCCAAGCCGTTCAAGACAGTACACCCAAAAGCCTCGAGTCTCGAATTGGCCCATCCTCTTATATCGACCGAAAAGATTTTCAGAGTCGGGTCCTCTCCGTAAAGGAGATCGTGACGCCCTGTCCACACCTGGATCGCCTGGGGTTCGTAGTATCTCCCAAGAACACTTTTGAGAATAACTCGGGATTTTTCGTTCGTTCCGTCCGGGGTGTACCACTTAATAGTCCAGTCGCCGCCGCATGAGCGGCGCATACGAGGGGGAAGTTGAAGACTTGTTTCATCCGGAACTGGCTCTGTACCTTCTCGAGGAAAGGCAGTAAAAATCGGACCTCGAAAGACGATTCTGGTTGTTGATTTGCCAGCACTAATTTTGGAGGGTGAAGTGTAGGTCTGAATTGACTTGATAACCATCATATCTTCTGCCCCATCAACTGTGCTCCCTTCGGTAAAGCATTTGATACGTATCGGTTCATCAATCCAGATTTTTTCTGCACCTAGGTAAATACCATTATACGACGCCACCTTGCATTTTTCCGTCTCGCCTTTTTCGCTAACAAGATGTACGCTATCAGGGATCTTATCAAATACCGAAAATGTACTTGCGGCTTCCCGGCCAGGCGCAACAGAAGGATGTTCACGTGTAGTCGCTTTGTAGTCGACAGCGCACTCAGGACGGGATAACCATGGTCTGACAAACCACTGTTTGATGTCGCTGATAACTTCCCCATTCTTTCCCTTCTCAGCGCAGAGCTGGATAGTGTATGAATCTTTCTCGGTAGCCCACGGCGGAACAATGTCTTTTTCCACGTTAACGAACGTTTTCATCAGGTCCTGGTCTGTTTCTTGTTCCCTAGTTTTGGTAATCACGTTAGGAGGCATGAGAAATGGCGTGTACCCAGGGCGCTCGACGATTATCCCGGCGGCCCAAGTGCCGCCCTGGCCATCGACCAAATTTTTCCAATCTATCCCCTCATAGCTCGTCTCTTGGTTATCAGGAACCCAAACCCATCCAATCTCTCCTTTTCGTATGACCCATCCTCCGCAGTCCTGCTCCGCGACCTTCTCCTCCTGGGATATAACCATCTTTACTCTCTTCACTTCCCTCCGGTAAAATTGAACGGATCCCTTCTGGGCTGATGAGGATGCCGGCCCGTTTTTCGAACCCAAAGTACTACACAGACAGCATTGACAGAATTTCCCCTTCGCCTCAGGGCTTTTGGTTGCACTGAAACGGGAAAGGTGCGCAATATGGGGAAAGAACTCGGCTGGTGACCGGTAGCGTTTTCCCGACGGATGTCCGTATAGATAAGTATCTGATCGTTCTTTCCCAAGAACACCGTCCTGTGAAAGAGATCAGTATAATGTATGTAGGAAGCCAAGCGGGGTTGAAGGAGATTTTTCTTCCGACTAACTTTGGCGGAGCATTTGATATGCTCAAAGAGCTTGTAATTCCGTGGAAGTTCGGCAAAAACATAGTCGAGCGATTCTGTGCGCTGGATCGTCAGCAAATAGCTTTGAGTAACGCCTGGGAAAGGCTCCAGTAGGGTAGAATTCAGTTCGCATATCAACATGCTTGCTGCAAAGGATTTCCCGCTGACCTTGAGGATTCTCTGAGTTAGAGAAGAGTTGATAAACGTGATTACCACATTTAGTTCTCCACATGACATCTTTGGGGCCTCCTGTGGGAACTGGGGCATAGTATTCGTAGGTACCATCGGCGCGAGGCTTCTTTTCGAGATTAGTTGGATAGAGAGCCTTTCCGTCAGAATAGTCACAAGGTAGGAAACGGCAGTCGTCAGGAGGCTCAGAACTGGCACTCCCTGGTAGTGGCGGCATGATAGGTAATGAGCTCGGGGTTTTCCTAGGAAAGTGGAAGTAAGAGATATGAAAAAAAAACAAAAGCTGTGGTATCGTGGTGTATATGCTCTTAGACAGTGGTGAAATGTTGTCCTTGCAAGAAGGAAATATACGTTGGGGATTGACGAGCTAGGGGAGAATTGGGTGGTAAGGGTAACGATGATAACGATAACGATGATGACGATGGTGGTGATGAGGGTTGGGGCGGTTGCGTGGTAGATACGGTGATGTCGGGGGCGGGCCATTCGGAGTCTTCTTTGCCAGGACAATTAATTCCGTGAAACTGGTAGGCTTATTGGTTACCCTGTCCTGAGCAACGCGCATCGCGCAACCCACCTCCTCCCATCAAACAAAGTCTACAACCTCCGCCACTCGTTTCTTCACAGGATAATTCATAGGGTATCATAGAACTAACTATCATTAACATTATGCACCGTTACTTTTCACGCCATTCTAACATTATTCCTTTCACCGCCCATCTCAGCCTGCGACGCGTCGGGTCTTCTAGCATAGGATCACCTTCCTGTTCCCTCATATCATATCTTCATCCGGCGCTTGTCCCACCCTTAGTTTTCGTTGGATTAATCACAACCCTCTGGGTATATAAGGTTTCCCGCCCTCTCCCTTTTAATACAAATCTCCCGGCTGCTTATTCCGCAAATAGTGTGCCGTGATGGTTATATTCCAAAATAAGATCATTTACATGCCCGGTATCCATCCTTTCCTGAACTGATTGCCGTTACCTCCCGCTACGCGTCTGCATTCTGCGGGGGTCTCTGTCCTGGGTTTGGTTTAGGGGGAATTAAAAATTAAGACTCAAGGTTAGAGTTTAGGCTAAATACCAACAGGTGTCCCACTTGGAGCTAAGAGAGAGACGATTGAAGCTTACCAAAAGTCATGTGTGGGGATTAACTGGCGCGGAAAGTTCCGAGATATCAAGACTGAGGATGGGAGACTATTGAGTTGGGCAGAAGCAACTGTTTTCCCCCGTGCACTAGCTGCTCCTACTAAAAGCAGACGGAATGTGGTTATTGTTTATTTTCAAGGGAAAGTTATTCAAATAAGTTCTGTCGGTGGTGGTTGGGATTAATAAAATTCACAGAAATGCATCATCGACACCTCCTCGTTTGCCACTTATATCCGAAATCTTATCCTCACTCAAAACTCAAAACTCTTCTACAACTTATACAGTAATTATCCCATCGTATCGAGGCTACTGGACCTCCACCGGCAGCCCTTCGCAATCTGGGATCGAAAGGGATATGAAGGCTATTTTCTGTCACCTCGAGAGTTATAACACCCCTGGGACAGAATACATCCTTTGGGGTCAGAGTATCGGTTGCGGTATAGCTCTCAAGGGATGGGCCAATCACCTTCAAGTTAAGCGTCAAACACCTATACACATCAAGGGTTTGATCATGGAAACACCATTCGTTAGTATCAGTAGTATGCTTGTGGCATTATACCCACAGCGTTGGTTACCCTATAGATATCTATCACCATTTTTGAGAAATCATTGGGATGTGCGTGAAGCGGTTAAGGAAATTGCGGAAAAGAACGTTGGGGTGGATATAATAGTACTGCGGGCTGGGAGGGATGAACTTGTTACGGAAGAAGAGGCAGTGAAGGCTGAAAGGATTCTTGAACAGATTTCGCGGAGGGATAGGCACATCCGGAGGGTTGTAGTTACTGGAGCTCTTCACGTTGAATGTATGGCTAAGGCGCAGGGTCGGAGCGAGGTTGTAAGCTTTCTGAAAGGTACACAATAAGTCGGGACTCTGGAAACCTATGCAATTTTTGTACCTAACCCTGTCTGATACAACATTCAAACATAATCCCCTAAATTCTATCACCTGAATTCTTTCTCTCCCAACCTCAATTCCCGGACCCTCATGCCCCATCTTAATCCTTTTCACCGCTAGCGGCACCCCTAAGTCCCCACCAACCCCCCCAAACCTACCCTGTCTTTCCACCAACACTTTTGGCATACGAAGCATCCCACCCAAAAAAATCACCGTGTGCGTGCTCCCGATCTGCATATCATCCACTCCAATAAGATAATAATATTGATATTTGGCTATGATAGCAGAGCAGCGGATTTGTCAGGGTAGGGTAACAAAAAAAAAGCCTCTCACTGATCTTTGTTCGTCTTTGGCCGGTATATTTATGCCCAGTTAGAGACTGTACAGCCAATAAGGGCTCGAATATCATACAAGAGAGAAACGTGCTAGGCCGCTGAAACCCCCCCTCTGGTGTAAGGGTAGAGAAATTACTGCAAACTCCTCCTTCAGCTGGGAAAAAAAGATGTGCAGTCGCTTGACTTGCCGAAGGACGAGTGCAATTTCCTAGCGCACTCCTCTTGTATTCGAGCGCTCACGGTGGTTAACCACTCCCAACCCGAGCTTAAGTTTAGCACCAAAGGGTGTGCGGCATCGGAGATTGGCGGAAGTGGTTTGGAAGACAGAAGGCTGCTAAACGTAGAAAGGGAGAACATCTGCTCTTGCAACTATGAACCAAAGAACCTGGTCACTGAGCTGAGGTTAGGTGTGTATCAATTCAACATCTCCCGTTAGACTAGGGGCTCCTCTAACAGGCGACTAGCCCAGTATTAGCTGTAGGGAAGAATGAGGGCATACCTTTTTCTTTCCTTATTTTCCGGGTAAGAGCGGTCCCGCGCCTGCATATTTTCCATTACACGCACTTTCCCTCGACTAACCTCACTGCACAACGCAAGCATATATTAGTACAGGAAGACAAAGCATGCACCGGTAGGCTTCTACCTTCTGGCATATATTCAGTTTTTCTAATGTCATGTACGAGTGATATTGCATGACTGCAATATCCAAGGAGCGGGGGCGGGAGTTTGACGGGGTCATGCCGGCGGCATAGCCGACACATGTGGAAAGAGTCCCTTTTGTGCTTTTTATTTTGAGGCCGTACGGTGTGAATGAATTCTAGGACAACGTGGGACCTTTGCAGAGGGAGAGGTGTTGCTGATCCGCCTTCTAGGATTTTGATGCCTAGGGAGTAAGGAATGGGTTAGTTAGGTGGCATGATTCCAACTCTGGCATTGCACATAGTGGCACTAGGGGTATTGGTGTTATTGCCAATATGGCTGGGCACCGAAACAGGTGTGATGCGTGATGGTAGCAGAAGATATCCGCTAGACTAATGATTTGATCAGGTGGGAAGTTTCTAAAAGTTTAATACCCCGGACAACGAGAACCACCGATTTTTGATTATAGCATTAGAAAATAATAATGCGCGCCAGTATTTGGGTTTGCGATAGTGCCGACTAAATAGAAATCTCTTTATTTTCGCCGAAAAAGCAGCCAGCGGGGCCGGGGGTGTATTGAGTACACCTAGCTTCTGTTGGCGCTCTTTCGGACAAATTTAAATGAAGGACCAAAGAGCTCTCCTCTGTGTCTTTCTGCTTCAGCTCTCCCCGAGATACTCTCTCCCACGAAATGCACCACATATTACTGTATTATCTGGAAATTGCTTTAGTCGTCGAAGGGGTGAGCACAAAGGGCAATAGCAAAACCTAGGCAGCGTTCCAATTCCAGGTCTAGGTTATACCCTTTTGGTGCTAATTGGCTCGAATCAACAATATATCGTATTGAGGAATGCGGAGTGTGAGGCCTTCTCTTTAAGTTTCTTTTCTGGCTTATGTGCCTTATATTGTGAATGGGGGAGATAGGGGACGAGGGCAGAGGTGCGGGTGGTAGAGGGGATCTACTCGACACTCTCGGAAGGAAAGACATCCCCTAAATGCAGGAAAGCGCTCTTGCAGGTGCTATACGACACATAGACAGCTCTTTGATGCGGTTTGTGGTGGGCCGGGTGCCGGTGTGGTCTAACCTATCTGCGAGTGATAAGACTGACTCGTGTTTGCTAATTTCAGTGGGCTTTGTCGGACTGGTATGATAAGTCCTAAGAAATATGAGTGGGGTTTCATGAAATTAGCATGTTAATTTTTATCTTATAGGGTTGTCAAATACTTAGCGCGAGATTAAATGCCCGTAAACAATAACCTATAAAAACATACTCTAAAATCGATCAATGTCTCAAAAGACTGTTGTTAAAAGCAAGAAAAAGAGGTCTTCGAGGATTGGGGAGACCTGAATAAAATTATCACACAGATCCGGCAGATTTTCTATTTACCGGAGGCCTGTTGTCGCAGCGTGTTTGCTATTGTCTGAAACATCCTAGTTGTTTTACTAAGTGAGCTTCCCAACTTCACCTAGAGGTTCTTCTTTTGGGACTTGTCCCAAACCTGCTCCCCCGAGTGCTCACAGCGGGGCAGTCTGTCCATCCTGAGGGGAGGGCGGGGGGCTTGAAACCGGTGCTTGTTTGAGGGGCGGGGGAGACAAAGTGCCCCACTGTAGTTCTGTTGTATGTCATGGAATGTCGTGCTTCACAGGGCCTCCGAGTCAGCCTGCCAGACATATGGCTAACGGGTAGGGGCACTGGGGCTTGTATCTAACTTGTATCGTGTACTACAATGTTAGGGAGAGCGCTCTCTAGTAGGCCACCTGTTGAGTAGTCTTACAAGAAAGTGAGTGGAAAGCGGTGACTAAAGCATGCAAGTAATTTGTATTACTTATTGAGAGGTGATGGAGAAGTTAAAAGAGAGGAGAGAGAAGAGAGGGGGGAGAAGAGCAGAGGAGAGGAAAGGAGGAGTCAAGAAATAGGTGTACAAACAAGTGGGTGGCCTAAGCAGCCACGAGGTGTCACTCGTGACTTCAGAGGATGCAAGAGCTCAAGTACGATTTCCAATAGATCCTTTGGGATATTAAGGTCGGTGGAAAAATGCCTATCCAGGTCTGATGATGTAGGAAGGCACATCGCGCGCTCTATAATGCAATTTAAACTAACCTCTACAAACACCGCCGAAATTAGGAAGAAACACCACAAAGGAAAAATGGAAAGAAGAAGTGGGAAATTCTAAGCTCTCCGAGCTCCTCCACACATTGATAACTGGCTGCTAGATCCTGAGGCCCAGCTACAAGGACTGCAAAATGATGCCTTACATCGTCATCTAGTGGCCCTTGGCAAAACTTGTCGTCCTCCGAATTCGCAAGACTAGGCGGACTCTGGGTCGCACCCCCGTCCGGCCCAGCCCCCTCGGCAGTCTCCCCATTGGTCTGCTAATTCACGAGACAGTTGCAAGCATTGTGTTTTATAGATAGAGCGGGGGGGGAGAAGGAAAGGGGCAGGTGTTGGAGCTGCGGAAAGGAAGCTATTTATGTTGTGGTTAATTGTGGAAGTGCTGGGAGTGTGATAGATTGCTCTGGAGTTATCCTAATTCAAGGAAGGATTATTTAGAAATGTTTTCCTTTGTTATCAATGGGGTGCGTAGTGGAGTGAGGACGTGCGCGGGAGAATAGAGATATGTATGGCGACCTATAGAAGGTTTAGGATGCTTTTCGTTTATTTTATATATTTATTCCATGATCCGTCGGGTGCTGCACCCAAGAAAACTGGCTAAGGAAATATCAAATCCGGCCAAGAAAATAACGAGTTCTAGGAAGTGTCCTTACCTAACTGTAAATAAATTACTAAGGGGTTTAAACTGAGACCTGTTCAACCGGTTTTCTTGGGCGTACTGACGGACTAAAGGATAGTACTGTCTTTACAGTTAGTTTAGAGGGTGAGAGAGCGAGACAACCAAGTGTGACTTTACCTTGCCTACTCCTACACTCTTCCTAGAGGCCTAAACTGGATCCACTCAGTTTACGGCTGCACCATTGATAGAGCCCTAACGTCTGGTATTGGCATGAGCGGATTGTTAAATCTTGGTATATGCATATAATTCCGGGAGTCAAATTTTGCTTGCTCGAGGGGCCGTTTGATATTTACTTTTCAAGCCTCGACCAGCTGGGCCGGAATGCCGGAAAGCAGCTTTTGAAAACCCAAGCCGGGCCCAACCAATGTGGCCGTCGGGTACAAGAGTGAAAGCAATAAACTAATAGTGAGGAATCCTAATTGCGAGTTGGCATGGTATGGTGGATAGCTTGAGGACACTGCATGGTTTAGCTAGAACAGCTGTGACCGCAGTTGTGTGTTTTTTCCTGGTGTGGGTTTGCCGTTGTGTGAGTGAGCTGGGGCCGGTGCGCTCTCCCCTCGTATTTAGTGGGCAGCAGAATCGTTCAGGCACCACTTGTCGAGCACATCAACTATCTCCACTGCACAGGTATTTTTCTCTTCCGCTACCAAGAATTCGTTGTCATAAATTCAATTACGTCACCTTATTTTGGACGAAATTGCTATAGCGATTGCATGTCCTCTTATTTTCACAGCCAATGATAAAAGATGAAAAGCCCGTCGGCCGCTGCGGGGACTCCACCGGGCTTTGGCAGCCGGAATGCCGACCTGCAGGCCTGGCCATGGATCGAGCTGTTTGCTTAAGATCACCGTACCCTAAGTAGCCGATCTAAAGAGAATTGCTCACAACGGCTGCGTAATAGAAAGCTTTCTGGTGAATGACACTTTGGTATCATTTGAAGACATGAATTCCTCTATGCTCAACTTGTTCCTTAAGAGGGAGATTACTCGTATGAGTGCCAGTCTTGTTTTCGCGCGGTTCCGATGTCATGCCCATACCTAGTATCATGCCACATAGACGTGAATGGCAAGTACGACATTAACTTCAAAGAACCAGCGATTGGTTTCTTCAATAGGGGGTATAATCTCCGGTTGCAATCAGCGGTTGTTGGATTGCCTATGGGCATACTGTACGAATATAGGAGGTGTACGGGGATTAGGCATAAAATAGATTATTGTTTTCTCATCCCATGCTAGTAGGCATAAGATATGGGTGCTGATTTTGTTTCATTGATAACTCGTTGCCATTGCGCATGAGGTATCGGGCCTTTGGTTTAGTTTGTTGTTTTTTCCAATACCCTCTGCCCTTGGGCATAGAGAAGTTGGGTTTGTTTGTTTCACCCTTTATGCTGGTTGGCATAGGGCATCGAGCATGAGCTTTCAGGGTTCCGGATCATTAAGATCATGGAGGATGGTATCATAATGTTTCCGGGAGTTTCTTTCTTTGGAGCCTCATGTGTTCCATCTGGTTTTTTTAGAGTTTCGCTTAAGTTCAGGAGTTGCTATCTACCTGTATTTCGCACATATATACAGCTCTAGGTACCATTAACTAGCATCTCCACCGATCGTCTCCATCGTTTTCTCTCATTTAGGGTGCTGCATCCGCGGTAATCTCACTCGCACCACTGCGCTCTTTAGTTGTTTCTCTAATGACATGGGTATTGACTCACTAGGTCAGATCAGGAAAATGAATGACCCAAAAGTTGGCCTGGTGGTAGATCTAACTTTCCCCGGAGGTCAGGCTTTTTCTGGATAGATCACCTCTCACCCTGTCTGCGAGCCTGACTCCTTCCCCTCTCAAACCAACTCTTGCGGAATACTCTATTATTTAGACATTTCAACTTTAGGTGATGCTAGGGCATCAGTACTAAAGAGCAGCCTGCAACCTCAAATCTGATGGCACACCACGACAACTTTTTCATATATCTTGCGGCCACATGACTTGGATTTTTTTCCTTCTCAAAAAACAGAAAAAAAGACAAGGTGAGTCTACACTTTTAGACAACCTAGCAGTAGAGAAGATTCCTATTTCCCTTCAGCGCTTTATAAATTACCAGCTCAGCTATGGATTACCTTTCACCAAACAAGGGTTCTCAACCAGGTCCCTACAGCAAAGTAGAAGCGGCCTTCGGCGGGTCAATTCTCTGCTGGTTGAAGACAATCTTTAGGCACCTTGGGGCACACCGCGATATGCTATAGCAGATAACTCGTATATTTCTCCCGAAACTGATACTGGTCAGTTCAAAGGGCCCTCTCAAAAGCTAGAAACTTGGAACATGAGATATACGGTATCGGAACAACGCGCTTCATTCCCCGATCGTAAACACTCGACCCTCCGAAAAAATTACAAATTTAGGTGGCAACAGCGGCAGAGGGCATTGGGAGCCACAGTTTCTGATATCGAGCAGCGAGAAAGCCAGCGGTGCCGAGCGCTTAGAGATCTCAGACTTGCACGCCGTCATGTGTAATCACTCGCATCTGGTGGGCAGTGGGCAGTGCTATGGCACTAGCGTGGCCCCATTCGAGACCTCAAGCGTTAGAATTTACCCCGGTAAGTGTTGGCTAACTACAGTGTTTTTCTCATTGAGCTGTTCCGCACATTAAATTTTATAAAGGTTCTTGCATTCAACTCGCCTTTCTTGAGTTGCAATGTTTTCAGCAGGCAGCGGGGTCTGCTCCCGGCGAGGAGGAAGGAAAGATAACGAGGTTAGGGAGTGGGCGTAGGGAGCGTGGACTGATCAAAATTAATGATCTAGGCAGCACAAGGTTTTTTGGGTTAACAGTACGAGTATAATAGTTCAGTGTAGGGGGGACTAGTGGCATCGCATGAGTTGGAAACAATTTGCTCTCTTTGTGGCTGGTCTGAGACTTGCAGCATAAAAGAGATTGATAAGGTGTCTTGTTCTTGCTGGGCGTAGGATGTAGGGTAGACGGAGGGGGTAATCCGATTAGATGGAATATCAGGCGATTAGATGATACGTTTTACGAAGAAGAGGACAGTACTCAGGGGTGCATGAAAGTGATTAACCTTTCTTGGCGCAGCTTGGCACAAAGTGATAGGACCAGTTAGGTAAGTCCATACCTACTTGGTCCTGTCACCTTTTGCCAGCCGGCGCCACAAAATGCTAATCACTTTCATGGACCCCCGAGTACAATATGAGAGAATCTGATGATGAATCATATGATAAGGTATTATGTGGAACCCTGTTTGTGCTAGGTTCATAGGACTTGCACATTAGCGCTGGTGGAGTGCTCTTATCCAATCATACTGTAGTGCGCATACCCTTTGTTACGTATCAGGCAAGTAGTACAAAGGGAGTTTTTCCGGGTGTGGAGTGCTACCGGTATGGTAACAACCCCACATCGCGGTGACACCTTGGCCAATGACTACAGTGAACCGGTGCTAGCACTAAATCAGCTGTAGAGCGGACCTATTGGGTCTGGTACTGTCTTGCGGGCCCGGAGTGCGAGATTCTTCCACGAAACGAGAATGTAGGTTAACTGCACACTTTTTGTCCTTCCTTGGGTCTACCAAGCATGGGTGCGATGTTCGTCGGGAGTGCGGGGACCGAACAGTGTTCAACGTGAAGGTAAGTCTTTTTGTATTAGTATCCAATCATAAGAGTATTAGCCGCGGTCAGCAGTTTAGGGATATCGGAAGACCGAGGATTGTGCTTCTGGGTGTTGGATCACCTGTTGGCATGCCGTTATGAGGAATTTTTTTTTACATCTCATGCTTTAAGCATGGCCCTAGTAGGATCCCAAAACAGCAAGGCTTGACGGGAGATCAACCCAAGTGAAGCCCACGATTACCGAGTATAATATTAGAGAAAACCTTTCGCATACCCTCCGGCACACTGCATACCTTTCCAATACCCTCCTTGGCCAAAACATACCCTCCGGAAACAAAACTATGACCCTCAAAGTACAGGCCTCCATAGACTAAGTTAGTGTTCGTTACGGGGCCGACGGGGCCCCGAAACCGCCGGGCCCCGGGCAAAATTCCCCGCCCCGCCCCGCTCAACGGCCCGGGGTGGGGCCTTTTTTTTTTCATTACCCGCCCCTGGCCCCGTCTGG
>Ga0307507_10008572_pt1 | contig 14052 bp, 22 predicted proteins | sample 7_EM_MG_FD_207223 | JGI IMG/M metagenome (GOLD analysis project Ga0307507, IMG submission 207223) | Populus trichocarpa ectomycorrhiza microbial communities from riparian zone in the Pacific Northwest, United States - 7_EM | ecosystem: Host-associated > Plants > Roots > Unclassified | place... | reverse complement strand
TGACGCACGATTGTGGTCATGTGGTTTATGTATTTCGCACATGACTCATAATTATGAGTCATGGGTTTCACGCATGTGACCCCGTTAGGGCACATGACTTGTTTTATGGGTTTTGATTGGTTGCGAGTTACGGCGCAGCTGACGCGGACGGGTCAGCTGAGGAATTTCACACTATGACTCACTATGAGTCATGAGTCGCGTGACGCGAGGGTATGAGTCACGCAGGGTTAGGGTTGAGGGAAGAACCTCTATATAAGGGCACACTCGGGACATAGGATTTGGGTTCTTCACGCAACCATCTAAGTTCTTTCATACAATATACTTTCAATCTACAATATCTTTATCTATCACGATATTCGGGAAACACGACGAGACCGTCGTATATGGGCCTAGCGATCGAAGTTGCTAGATAGGAGTCAAAGGACTTAGCTATCGCAACAGCCATCGGGCAAGAGAGGAAGTGATCGTTAGGAAACTATCGCTTACCTGCTGCAAGTATCACCCGGAGAGGAGAGCATTGTAACACCAACTCTATCTACCATTGCCCAATGTATCCCAGAATGCTACAGGATCAGGAAACTACTGGATTCTCTATACAGAAGGACCAGCCCAAGAAGCAGCATTCCAAGCGGCAGAGCTATTGGAGAAAACCTCACAAGACACCTACTAGTAACCTATCCCAGGGAACGATTCCAATCATCCAAGTACAAGGACGACACCTATCAGACGTTCCACAGCATCAGGCAATCGTGGAATGGACAAGTCCAGAAGGTATCTATCATAGCTACAGATCTACTCATGCATAGATCACGGCTACCAGAAGTCACTATAAGTGACTAGGTGTTCATACCACAATTCTTTACCAGTATGCACCCAAGACTCCGGCAAGACGTAGAAACCCAGTACACTGGAGACGAGGATATCAACACTGTTAGTGCTATGGCGGGAAGACAAGACTCTATCTTTCGAAGTACAGGAGCGTATGGCAAGGAATGATATGATAAACAACCTAAGGAATCCACCAACAAGAAGACAGAACACACACCTAAGAAAAAGTTCAATAACGATGGCAACTCTGCCAAGAAGAAGAAACAAAGGAAGAAAGGAGCCTGTTTTACTTGTGGTGGTAAGGGACATATGGCAAAGGATTGCCCAAGCAAGAAGGACAAAGGAAAGACGAAGGTCAAGAAGGAAGCTTCATCCAGTCTAGCAACGGAACTCTGCTGTTAGGCATACCAAGCAAGTCAACCTATAAAAGGCTTATGCACAGACCCCTGCGTACCAATCAGTCAAGTACAAAAGATACATCTCGGTCTAGCTTAAGATGATAGTCACATGCCTCCGACTATAAGGTCACGTGTTCGATTCATAGCCTCGTCCTAGTTATTATTAGTTAAAATATAATTATGCAACAAGTCATATAATGACGGCGATGATAGCGCAAAGACGTATGAGAGATTTAAAGTCTGTGTTCCTGTGTTAGGATGCCCATAGGGTAGGGACGACAGTTCCCTAAGATAATGGACAGAATCAGAATAAACACTTAAGTAAAAATATCGTATGACGATACCAGAAGACACATAGCAGGGACCTCCGGTCCCGCTCAGAACCAGTCAGTACGAACATATGAAAGTGAGCGCAAATTGCTATTCGAGCGATCGCTGCCACAAGTCAGTTCAGAAACCTGATACGCAGACAGTGACAGACTCTCACACATTAAATGGTCTGACACCTTTGAAGTTGGCCGCTTCATATATGGTTCGGTGAAGAGATATTATTACGTTGGCATTAGTGGGCAATGTGTACTCTAGACTAACCGATTATTTACGGGACTAACACACCCTCACGATAATATGGTAGTCTACGTTTTCATAATGTGAGTATGGAGTCGAACAGTTGTCAGGGTCAAGAAGTGTTCGCCCTTACAAGTTTGGAGAACTCAGTTCCGTCGATACTTAGTTAGTATAGTTAGGACATGTAGCCGGCAAACACTCAGACGCGGAATATAAATATTGAAGTGCCTCCCTCGCTTAAAACAGAATCATCAAGCACCGGAGAAGAGATCTTATCAATATAATAAGTTTTAAGATTATTATTTCCTCATTAACTTCACACTACGCGAGTGACTTAGTTACAAACTATTACGAGCCTTCCTAGACAAGATTCTCCATCTAGGACCAGTCAAGCACAAGGCGTAGTCCGGTATCATGAGTCACTTTACCGGGAACCCCTAACATCTGCGAATATGATGAGGTATACATCAATGCCCTGGAAATCGAGCTATGTGGCCACAAAAACCACGCGCCCTACCACGATCAAGGCACACCATGCGCTTGAGAGTACTATGTTCATTAATGGAAAGGAAGCAAAAGTCCTGTTTGATACAGGAACGATAGGAGCAAGTCTTATTAGTGCCGCCTTTGTCACTACCCACGGTATACCATGCATAGATATGAAGGAACCAACCAAGATACTTATGACCATGAAGGGATCACGATCCGAGAGCAACAAAGAGTGTACTGTTGACCTAGCAGTAGGAAAACTGCATACAAAAGGAAACAAAATGCTAGTTGGAAACCTGGCGAAGTACGACGCCCTTAGGAATGTCATTCCTAAAACAACAAGGAGCTATAATTGAATGTGGTGGGTTAGCTAGTGATTTCCCCAAGTTGGGAATTAGGATCAACTGCACACCTACCAGCGGACATATCAGAGCAGCGGTCGTCACCACAGAAGATATAATGGGCCAACACCCAGAAGTGTTCCCTGAAGCCATACTAGAAGGACTACCACCACTTAGAAAGATAAACCACGAAATCCGCCTAATGGCAGGAATGGAACTAAGGAACTTACCAACTTACTCAATTCCAGAAAGATAGGCGAAGGACATGAGTTTATGGATCAATGAGAAGGTCGAACAAGGGATTATTGAACGGAAAGCAGTCCATGGAGCAGCACCTATCTTCGCTCAAGAAAAGAAAGATAGATTCAGAATGAGACCACAGGTCGATCTCACAGGAAGGAATGAGATAACCATCAAAGACGATGAAACGATCCCAAACCAATGAATGATCCTGAACTCGCTAGGAAGAGCGAGATACCCAAGCAAGATTGACCTCAGTGATGCCTACTTCCAGACCAGGGTGGAGCCCCAGGATGTCGATAAAAACGGTTTCAAATCAACTTTTGGATGTTTTGTTAGCAAAGTAATGCTACAAGGAGACATGAAGGCAGCAGGAACATTCATGCGAATAATGTCTGATTTATTTGCTGACTACCTAGGACAATTGATGTGGGTTTATTTTGACGATATTCTCATATATTCCGATACACAACAAGACCACCTGAAACACATCGCAATGGTGTGCGATGAACTAAAACAAGCCCAGTTTTACGCTAGCAGAAAGAAGTCGGAATTCTTTGCCTCAAGCATGGATGTTTTAGGAGATATCATTGACGATCAGGGGTTGAGAGCATCACATCAAAAGATCGCAACAATTGAAGCATGGACTACTCCAAAGAACAAGAAGCAATTACAGGAATTTCTCGGAGTTATCAATTACATTAGCCAATTTATACCACACTTAGCGTCGATCAGAGCACCCCTGACCTCGGTTACTGGAACAGAGGAGTTTGTATGGACTACAACCCATGATCACGCCCTGGATAATGTTAAGCGAGCTGCAGCACACAACCAGATCATGAAACCGATCGACCATGAATCAGCATTACCAATATGGCTGATAACTGACGCCTCTGATACAGCAGTTCGTGCTTCGGTAGGGCAAGGAGAAACAGCTGATACAGCCAGACCGGCCGCGCTCCATAGTAGGCAGTTCTCTAACGCCCAGATGAACTATGGCACTACAGACAAGGAAGCATTGGCGATAGTTGGCGATAGTTGACGGCCTTACAGCATTCCATCACCTCCTGGCAGGAAACGAATTCACGATAGTCACTGATCACCAGCCCCTGATATACCTCAAGACAAGCACAACACCAACAAAGAAGCACCTTAGGTGGCGAGGATACATAGGCCAATTGAGGACGAAAATCGTATACCGGCCAGGACAATAGAATTATTTAGCGGACGCTTTATCTCGCCTTTATACAGAAGACAAAAGCGATCCTCATACTGTGCAAGACCCTCCTCAAGGAGATTCAGAGAGCGATACTTCCCCTCTTACCCACTTCACCGAATCCGATCCAGAAGACATGTCTGGATTCGAAGTCCTCGAGTTTAACTACAACCACAACCATTCAGACTACAGCAGTAACTGCAGTATCCATCGAGCTGCGCTTGATCCCAGCGATTACAGAAATAAGGCCCCTATCAACAATTGGGGTGACTATCACCGCATCAGCAGCGGCCGGAGTGATGAGGAAATTGCACATTCAGCCCAACACTGGTCAGATTGTTTCTTGCTAATGTGCCCTGTTCATGCAGATGATAAGATTAGGAATAAGGTCTATGCAGGCGAGTTGAGCAGCAGCACCCCACTCGTGGACCTCCAGCAAGGAGTAATGCAAGACGCTATGGATTCAGAGATCAATGAGCCAACTATCCGCTCCCCTCGACCTCGACCAGACCTGTGAAATATCAAAAGAAGAATACATGAAGCCCTAGGCTGCACCACTACGAATGTCCCGTGCGAAAAGCCTTGAGTGCCCGGTACACCAGGCCCCCAGACCCTCACCTACCATGCCCCTCTGTGGAGGGCCGCTTGCTTCCCACAACTTTATCGAAGTTATTGAACCACCAAAGCTACCCCACCACGACAGAAACCTCTACCAGGTATACAATGATATTGCAGAAGAGGAGGAAAGCGAGGTTACCAGGTGGGAAAGAATTGTGGATGAAAAAGATGTGGTTCACGCTATGAACGAGATGGAAACTATATGGAGGGAGCAGGTGATCAAAGGGTACAGGAATGACCCAGTATACCAACTGGCTCAAGACTCTAGCAATACCTCCTGCGGGGGAAAAATGCAACACTACCGCATCAGGAATGGTTTACTCTATGCCACCACTCGAGGAGGAGAGGACTGCGTCTAGAGACCAAACGGACATGGGATCAATGGAGAAACACTTAGGGAACTAATGATTAGCGAGATCCACACCAAGGGATACCACAGCACAGATAGGAACCTTCGGTATGCATCTGAATATATCTACTGGCCGGAAATGAGGAAGGATTTCAGGGACTTTGTTAGGCAATGCAAGCTATGCCAGGCCAACAAAGAACGCAACACCCTACCAGCCGGTGATGCCCAAACCCTGCCTTTCCCCTCCGAGATATTGTCAAGCTATGCTATTGATTTTATGGGCCCCTTTACAAATTAAAGGGCCCCGACTCGGTCCTGGTAGTAGTAGATAGAGCAGTGGGATTCAGCTGGCTGATCCCAACATCGATTACTACAACGGCAGTACAGATTACTGATCTACTCCGGCACCATATTTTTACGCCTCATGGAGTACCTACCTCGATTGTCAGTGATGCTGACCCACAATTCACCTCTAAGTTCTAGAAGCTGACACTTAAGACTATGGGGATCGAACACATCATGGCGGCGCCCGGCCATCACCAAAGGAATTGGCAGGCTAAACGGAAAATCAGGGAGCTCAAGACTGCCCTGAGAAACGTCACCAACCTCCCCCAAACCAATTGGCTCACCTCCCTCCCTGAAGTGGCAGCATATTCTAACGCTGGCCACTCTGATACTATCAACATGTCCCAATCCAAAGCGGTGTATGGTCGAGACTACCCCCTCTTAGACACCTACCGAGTCTACCCTTCTGCGGTTCCTGCCTCTGACGATTATTACAACAGACACCAGGAAATCAGGAACGCAGCATACCACATCAGCAAAATGTAAAACCCAGTCCTAGTCCACCAAAGGGAGTTATGGTCCCCCTGGTCCTCCTGGTCCACCCTGATCCACCCTGGTCCCCATTTTTGTTAAAATTTGAAAAAGTGTGGATCAGAATGGATCGGAGTGGATCAGGTGGACCACGGGGACCACGACACCCCTTGGTGGACCAGGAGCGTTCAGGACCACCTTGGACCACGCTCCGACATTTTCCTGATGCAGGCTCTGAAGCTAGCGAGAGTTAGATCTACCAACACTGCAGCCAAAAGAAGGGAGGATGTTAAACATGTTGATGTTGGGGGAATGGTAATGATATTTGGTGACCAATTTGCGACGGAATCTGGCAAGTCCAGGAAGTTACAACCACAATGGGGAGGGCCCTTTATCGTCATCGAATTCGATGAACATACCCAGAATTACACAGTAAGCATGGATTCGAGGATATATCCACGACAGCGGGGAGTATTCCACTGCTCAGGTGTCAAACCCTACCACCCTAACGATGATGAACGATTCCCTGGAAGGGCCCACAACAAACCGGCGCCTATTCTAATTGAGAACGAACAAGAATGGGAGGTTGAGACCATTCTTGACCATAGGACGAGACATGGCAGAGGACAGTTCTTGGTGAAATAGAAAGGGTACCCAAATAGCGAGAATAGTTGGGAACCAGCGGAAGGACTTGAAAACGCGGAGGACCTGGTACAGGCATGGTGGACTGACAACATGCCGGGGGAGGAATTTCCTACTGTTTTTTCCAGTTATATTACCGTTTACTTTACTCCTACTAAGGATGGTTATCCGCAGCATTCTGAGGAGCCGCCGGTCGATTTGGGTTTCTGGGAACCTCATTTGGACACCGCCTATGATAGCGAGGAGATTTGGGTTTCTTGGTTTTATGTTTGAAATGATATTTTCATTTTGTTTTCAGGGTGTAACCGGTACAGGTTACACAATGGTTTCGAGTATCGTTTGATACTCAATATGTTTTATGATTGAGTTTGATACTCATGATGTTTTATGTTTAGTTTCGAATATCGTTTGATACTCAGTATGCTTTATGATTGAGTTTAATACTCATGATATTGTATGTTTGATTTCGAGTATCGTTTGATACTCAGTATGTTTTATTTTATGGTGTCAAGATATCGTTTGATACTTGATATGTTTTATGTCACGTTTCAACGCTACCATTTGGGAGCCTTTATGGTTATTGTTTACAAGGCTCCGGTTAGCCTGACAAGTGTATTTAAAAACCTACTATTCTCCGGACTTAGAGAGAGCAGACTTCGACAGACAGAGTTTTCAATATACTTGGTTGAACAGTTACTTCTTCAGTTCGCTTCGAGAATCCAATAAGACCAAACATACTTAGATATTAGGAACTACTTGGTAGTTGCGATATAGTAACAAGTTTGTTACAACAGCTGAGTCTCAGCCTCCGGTACTCAGTCTCGTTATATACCGCGCTTTGGTATAGAGATAGTATCGTTACCCTATCGATTCCCGCCACCACCCTGGAGGCGGTTACAGTTGGGGTATAGAAAAGGGGTCAAGGGGTGTTGGGGAGAAGAAAGAAGGTTCTTTAATGGGATTCAGAGTTTGAGCGATGTTGAAGTTGTGTTTGATGCTGCTTGTCATGGCGGAATAGAGGTTCTTTATAGCTTTCTTGTCAGTGGGGTCAACTAGGATCATGTCAGCACTTGCTTCATGTTCCTCATATATCCTTGACAGGGCATCTGCAAGGACATTATCCTTTCCGGGTCTGTGTATGATGTCAAAATCATAACATTGGAGGAACATTTTCCATCTTTTCTGGCGGTAAGGGAGATTTGTCTGTGATAGGAAGAATGAAAGCACCTTGTTTTCCTTTACCACAGTGAACCTGGTACCATAAAGCATGGGGTGAAATGACTAGACTGCATCCACTATAGCGAAGAGTTCTAGTTCATGCACAGGATAGTGCAGCCGACTTGTTGCAAATGTTCGGCTATGGAATGCTGCAGGGTGGGCTTTCTCAGATGAGGGTCCTTGGCCTATCCATGCTCCTGCCCCAACTTTAGAAGCATCGGAGAAGAGGTAAATTGGGTGGCATGACTAATGGTCAATTGGGCGAGGTGTGGTAATGTTTTTGGCTAGGTGTTTGACTTGTTGGAACGCTTCTTCATGCAGGAGTTCCCATTCACCTTCGATTTGGGAAAGCAGAACTGATAATGGGACGCTAGCAGTAGTGAGATGTGGTAGAAATTGTGCATAATATATTACAACACCAATAAAAGTTTCTAATTCATTTTTCGATTTGGGGGTGTGCCAGTCCTGGATTCCTCGTATTTTCTCAGGATTTACATATATTCCTTAGTCATCTATAACATGTCCCAACAGGGGTAGCCTATCGGCAAAGAAATTCCCCTTGGATGGGAAGGCTCTAATGTGGTGGTCCTGTAATCTCTGACAGACCTGGCGGATATTGTGAACATGGTTTTCAAAAGTGTCTGAGAAGATTGTAATATTGTCAAGGTATGCCCCAACTGTTTTTCCTATGAGTTCATCAAGGACATACTCCATAACTCGCATAGCTCTAGAGGGTGCATTGGTGTCTCCTCGCAGCATTATCCTGCATACAAAGGTTCCGAAGGGTGTTTGAATGGTTTTGAGGGTCTCATCTTCAGGGCCTACTCGAATTTGGAAGTACCAGTTTGATACATCGATAGTGGATCGGTATTTGGCTTTGGCCACAGTTCTGAGAATCATGGACTGATTGGGAAGAGTGCTATCGTTCTTGATTGTGTTATTGTTCCTGGGTACTAGGTCTACTAGGAGTCTAATTTCGCCATTAGGTTTGAACTTAGGGAACATGTTGACAGGGTTATTGGCTTGGCAAGGGTAGATGATATTTTTCGCTTTCCAGTTCTCAATAATTTGTCTGTATGCCAGGAGGATCTTGTCAGAAATCGTGAACATTTTCGGATTTGGTGCCATTTTCCCTTTCATGCGATTAAAGTGGTGGTTAATCTGGCACAAAGGTGGTAGTTCAGTGATTTTGTTGGCGGGGAAGACATTAGGAAACTCGGAGATGAAGTCAGCGGTATCTGAGTTGGTCATAGCAAAGAACCTAGGGTTCTTTCCTTTCCTGCAAGTGAGGGTATATCCTTTTTCGGGAAGGACATAATGAAGTCTCCACAATCGATTATAGCGTTATGGGTGGTAAGGGATGACATCCCTAGGAATATGTCATAGTTGTCTAAAGAACATACTAAAGTATCGGTAATATCACGGGTTTCATCACCTACTTTGATGACTGGTTGGGATTTGTAGTTTATGGTAGAGCGAGATCCTTTCACTGCCATTTTTAGGCTGATGGGGGTATCGAGGTCTTTGGTAGGGATTTGGAAGGTAGATATGAATTTTCCTGAAATGAGGTTATCTCCCATGACTCCTGTGTCCAACGGGGCTTTTGCTTTATGTCTATTGACGGTGGTGTAAGCTTAGAGGGCTTTGTTTTCATTTCCAGATAGTCCTAGATGGTTGTAGGTGTTGGTGACTTCGATTGTATGATTGGGTGCTTCCTGTGTATGGTAGGAACGGCGGGGTTTTGCTCTTCTCTCAGTTCTTTCTCTTGTTCTGTTTCCTCTTTGGTTGGACCCTTGATGCTGATTTTGGTTCTTTAGCTTTTGATAACAATCGCTAGAGAAGTGTCCTATCTTTCCACAAGAGTAGCATGCTCCTTCTCTCTTACGTCTTTCTTTCTCATGTGGTGGTACCTTATTGTACTGAGAGGTATTATTGGAGGATCATTGGTGGTGTCCTTGGATGTTATTTCTGGTGTCTTTGGTTCTGGGCTGGGTGACTGCATTCGATACTGCATTGGTGTGTCAATTCCTGGTACCATAGAGTCCTGTGGAGTAAGTGATAGCCCCTCTTTTCTCTGCAATTTCAACTAACTCATCGAAGGATCTACCTGAGGTGATCTGGGGTTTGACATCTCGCTTGAGTTTGATGTCCATGGCGTATAGAACTCTTTCTTTTGCTGAGTAGTCTGAGATCGTTCCTGCGGGTCAGCTGTCTCTGAGCGATTCAAGAGTGATAACTGTGTCTGTTATCTGTGCAATTTTCCCATTGGTAGTTTGTTTTACTGCAAGCCATTATTCATAGATTGTATCAGTGGATGTAGAAGGTAGGAAATATCCTACAACTTTGAACGTGAGTCCGTTAACGGTTCTGGCTCCTTGGCTATTCTCAAATTGAGTGAACTTCTCAAGGGCCTTTTCTCTGCAGTATGCTCCATAGTACTGCAAAGCTTCGGGGTCTGTATCTTGGATTCCAATGCTGGATATGTATCGAGGAACTGTGTTGAACCATAAGTTGATTCTTAATGGATCTCAGTCTTTTCCTTCTCCAGTGTAGAAGAATGATGCTGGCCGTTTGGGACGGCTAGTGCCATCTGGTGGGACTGACATAGCAGCTTGTTGTGGACTTGGTGGTGGAGCGGGATCAGGAGGCGGCGGTGGCTCTGTGTCTGAACTTGGGTTTCTTGAACGCAGTGGACTTAGGGATGCTGGTGGTGCTGGTCCTGGTTGATCAGGGCTGTCTGAGTCTGAATCTGGGTCAGGGTCTTGCTTGGGTGCTCCTTCTTGATGCAGTTGTTTTTGGTCAGGTGTTTCTTAGATGTCTTGGTCTTCTGGGGGTTCGCTTTCTTCTAAGTCTTGGGGATTTGTGGATTCTGGGCTGGGTTCTCGTCTTCGCTACTTGATTCGTATTCTGAGAAGTCTTGATATTGGTCTTGGGTTGGAGCTGGCGCCGGTTCTGGTGGTGGGGCTGCCTTCTTTGCTGGAGCAGTAAGTTTGGGCTTGGATGAGGATCCTGATGGCGCTGCAGGAGCTTTGGCGAAGCGTCCTTGTTTGTCTCTTGGAAGTGAAATGGTTGTAATCTGTGATGAGCAGGTCTCGCCAGGAGTCTACTCTAGGCCTTTCAAGGAACAAGGAGGGATACCGGTACTGCAGGGTCAAGGGAGGCGAAGGGTGATCAGTCCGTTACCGAAGATCAAAGATTGTACTTAAGTCTTGGTCGAAAAATGTAACCTGCTCCTGATTATCGCGAGATTCCCAGAGAGGGATCTGGCGATACTGAAGGGACAGGGAGTAGAAGCGTCGATGGAAATCTCAACAAGAGATATGAGAAAGGTTAGGAAGTAGTCGGGTGACCTTTCAACTTAGTATATTAAAGACAGGGTTCCTGTGAGTGTTGAGAGTTCGAATCCTTAGGGAATCTCAAGCTCTTTAGATACAAATAATCAGAACCAATATCCTGTCCAAACGAGAATCCCAAGCTACGCCAAGGTAGAAGCGAAAACAACCAACTCCTAAAACAAAGGTGTAGATACGACATGATTTAACTAACAAAACAAGTAATGGAATCAAACAAATAAGGGATCGCGACTAAGATACTAAACCTGTAATACATAGTAGAAAGCATAGGGTTTCCCAATTGGTTACTAGGGGCGAAAGGTAGTAATAAGTGAACTAAGAATAGTACTACCTGATGGAAAACTATAGAAATAGGAAAGATACAAATTAGGAAATGATTCGTTAGTGGGGAAGTCCTGATAGGCAATATCAAACATCAGGTTATGGAATAATAGCGATAATAGTAGATTCCGTTACACCGGATCTCTTATAAAACATTAACCTCTGCCAATTCAAACATATGATAGAATTGGTAGAGGTGCTTCGGAAAAAGCATAAACAGCAGCAGGCCTTTGGGGATACATGGAATCAAATTTTGTCTTATCCCGGACTCAGCATACCACAAAAGGCATATAGTTAAGTTACACAATGGCAGGGAAAGGAAATGCGGAACCAGAGGTGGTGTATTTCCGCTGTGTTGGCATCTGGCTTGCGAGATCCGGACAGTTCTCAGTATCACAATTTCAGAACTGCTTTGAAGTTTGTTATGGCGCTGGTTGACTTCTCTCTCATGGCCAAATATCGAAGTCATACACCAGATACACTTGCCTACATGGAAAGGTATCTGCAGACATTTCACCGGACCAAAGACATTTTTCTTGAGTTCCGTAGCTCGAAAGGCTACACGTGCAGAAAGAAATCGTCAGGATCGAGATCTGGGGGAACTCATGGCGAATCAAACTGCCAATGAGGCTCGCCACAACACTGCTGCCAAGCACCGTCACCAGGGTGATCAAGAGAGACTTGAAAGAGCCAATTACCGGGCAGATTGGACACTGCACAAAAATAACTTCAACTTCATCAAGATGCACTACCTGAGTCATTTTGCCTCCAATGTATGGCGTTTTGGATCCATATCGATGTATTCTACCGAGATCGGCGAACTTGCACTTAAGGAGCAGATGAAAGACGGTTCCCGGGGGTCAAACAAGAATGAACCTGCTCGACTGATTTTTCGGAATATGGCCGCCACCAAGCTCGAAGAATGTGCTTGCAGACTATAGAAGCACTGTTGAAAACAGGTGTGATCGTCGTAGAAAATAGCGGGATGGAAAGGCCGACTATCAACCCGCAGTGCACCTCGGCGAATGGTCAAATGCCGGACAAGCGTTGGTACACTCTCTGAACTATGCCAGGCCCATCAGAGTGAGTATTGCGACATGATGCAGGAGATGCTATGTTTTATCAAGCAGACTGCAGCGTATAACCCTCAGCTGCCTGCTGACCCCACTGAACTGGGATTGCTTCCTTTAGAGAGATTTATGCAGCATGAATTTCTGGTTTCTGACTTTGAGGAAGCAGACTTTTTCAAGAGCCACCAGGCCTGCTGCACTGGAACAAAGGCTTTCTGCAACAGCGGTACTAGAAATGATTGGGTATGGGTCCAGACTGGTGGAGAGGAGAACTATGGGGATTTGCGAAGACAGGCGGTGGCGTGATTATGAGCACTTATCAAGATAAGAAATGTTCTGAGTGAAACTGCAGGAGTCTATCCACTGGCATTGGTTTACCTAATCCATCTAATCAACGGTGGGAGATTTCACCTAGCAAGCGGATATATACGAGTAAGCAAGCAGCCCACTGGTCAAGACATGTGAAAAGTCAGTATAGCGGCAGTAATTGGACAAGCGCATGTAATTCCTAGTGGGGAGAGGCAATGGATAGTAAATCATGGAATTGATCAGCAAAGATTGGATGATATATATTAATTATATTAAATTATTCTACAGGATTATGTACAGGATTTATGGAGCCTCAACTAGACCGCGTGAGTACTACGGGATATGTCTGCGGACATTTAAGGAAATATAGATGCGGCCGAGCTGAGGCCTGACAGTTAAGATGGCACTCCCTACCTAAAGGGAACAGCTTCACCTCGGCCACTTGAGTACTAGATGATTAACCTGGGGACATTTAATAAGAATATGAAACAACTGCACGCTACAGAGCCCATGGGTGAGGAGCATCTTTTATAAGAACAAATCTAGACGACGTAGGTTAAGCCTCAGCGGATTGTAACAACCAGGCTATTCTCCATACTACAGTACGCTTGCCTATCAACTGGCGGTGTGGGGCAAACTACTAATGAAACATTCTGGGATGCCAGCGGACGGATCCAGGCCGCTGAAAGTGGGGGAGTGGCAAGGGCGGGACCCAATGCGGACAATTGAGTAAGGATACCCAGTACGCTGGAGAAGAAAGGTAAGGTGGCGAACGGTGGAGGGACAGAATGGGCCGTGACAGGCGGGCAGGGTGCCTCCGGAAAGAGAAAGGGTGGTCGGCATGCACCAGACGCAAGACATGATAGGCAAAGAAAGCCCAGACTGCCAGGGCGCAGCGGAGGCAGAGTGCGCAGGCAGCTCGTCCCGAAGCAGACGTTATGCCTCTGTAGTAAAAGTGGTTTCTGTTGATGGAGGCATCCCAGGAAGAGAAGGTAGGAGACATGTGGGGGTTGGTAAAAGCGAGGTCACTAAAGCTCAGCCTGTGGGTCCTGGAGAAGGTGAGGTAGGTGTATACCCCGCGGCTGTTGAGGGAGGTGAAGTCTAGAGAGGCACCTATGTCAAAGTATTGGAAGGAGGCGCAATCTGCTTTGTAGGAGGACACCCGAGAAGGGTCTGACGCTGTGTTGTAAATGTTGTAGTCGCCAGTGACGAGATGGGGGAAATCTAGTTTAGTAAGAATCGTATTTGGGGGAAGGGATCGGGGGGGTTATTTAGGG
>Ga0307507_10008570_pt1 | contig 14059 bp, 21 predicted proteins | sample 7_EM_MG_FD_207223 | JGI IMG/M metagenome (GOLD analysis project Ga0307507, IMG submission 207223) | Populus trichocarpa ectomycorrhiza microbial communities from riparian zone in the Pacific Northwest, United States - 7_EM | ecosystem: Host-associated > Plants > Roots > Unclassified | place... | reverse complement strand
CTAATAGAGGAGGAAGAATTTACTGCCCGAAGGCGATTGTGCAGTGGGCGGATTGGAGCCATATTGTGTTCTTGTTTTTTTAAAAAATCTCTCTTTTCTTACGACAAATTCAGTTCTTTTATCTCTCTCTTCCTGGAGGAGCTCTGCTATTATTTCTTTGAAAAACAGGATTTTACTAAAGAGGCGTTCTGTTGGTGTTTCTTAGGTCACGATACACTATGTCTTGGTGTTCGGTATTTCGCTCTCTTTACCCATGATCCTACCGATTACTTGGCAACCCTTGTACGAAAACATCACCCATGGCACTTGTACTAGAACTTGTGCTTTTAGAATAGCCTTTCCTGAATCATGCAGCCCACAGTATTCTAGTGAATGACTTAGTCGTCGTCTACAAGCAGCACATGCGCACTAGAATTAGCTTTCACACAGTCTGTAAAAGCGCAGGACAAAATAACAGAATACCTCAGGTCACGGTGTTCTAAGGACGACTCCACGGAGGCGAGTAAGTCATCCTACCTCCGTACCGTACCGCACCGTATGCACAGAGTACTCGAGTCTAGTGCATACCACGAAAGCGATACATCATACACGAGAGAGAAAGGCCCATCCAATAAAAAGCCTCTCTCCAAATTGCAAAACACACCCTCTTGCCACTGCGCTACCTTCCTTCCTTCCGTTGCCGGTTTTCACTTATACCCCGGCCAACGAATCACCAAGAAGCGTAGAGTGAACACAGCCAAGGAGAGTGGGTACAAAGCGACGCACTACAGACGTGTCGATAACCTATTCCCGCCACACTTAGCAAGAGCATCCCAACCATTCATCCCTATCACGCCGCCTCTCAAAGAATCACTCGTCTTTGATTTCTTTTTTTCTTCCTTGCTCTCTCTTTCTTGTCGTCTAGGATATACCGGCACGGCGGATGGGCCAGCATGTGAATCCCAGCGTCCGCTATGCCCTAGTGGTACCTGCACCATGTGCGCGAGGGTATGTACTGTAACAAAGGCTTGGGGTGAGTAATAGGGGGTTCCGGGGAGGGGGATTTTTCGTATCTTGGGTAGAAGACGGGAAGGTTTGATTTTCTGTCTGCTGTCTGGTTGTCCGCTTGTGTATTGTTTGCTCAGTAGACGAGGCCACAAGCCACTCGAACACCCCCTCACTCGGACGGCTAAACTCGAATAGGAAACTTTCCCATAGCTCACTTGGTGATCTTGATAAAGGTTGCAAGTGAAGCGGGTTATTTCCTCATAAAAAATTAACCAATCAGCATCGGTCCGAGTAGCTTGTTGGTTTCGTCTAAATTTACGCGACAGCAAGGTAAGGGTTGGGTTACTCGTGCTCGCGGTTACTCCCCATGTTGATCCGTGCTTTTGTACTCATACTGTACCTGTCTAGCTAGCTACTTCCTAGAATGTGGCAAAAGCGTAGTGCCGCAAAGTAACGATGCCTCTCGCTCGTACCATGAGAACAATATACCGGTAGAGTACTCGAGTACAGGATGGTACACAGGCATTGGGAGTGTAAACCCAATTGTCAAGGCAGACCTACTAGTACTATACTCGAGTACACCGGTGCCATAGGAAGGACTAGCGTTCTTCCTTGCCCCCTACCTACGGCACTCTACTGCGATGTGCTGGACGAACAACACCAGTACCAGTGCATAACCGTTCGCTTCGGGATTCCTTTTCGCCCTGTCCTGCGCAGTGCTGTATAGTCTACTTTGAAGGGTGGAGCCGACTAGACGTGAGCTGTATACCGGTATCCTACTTACCATCCTTGCTTGTCCTCTCCCATTCTTTTCTTCCCACTCGTTTGCTTGTTCGCATAGTTTTTCCTTTCTTTCTTCCTTTCGTCCCTTGCTGGCATGCACAGTACTCGTACATGCAACTGTACCGTAACTGGCACGACCTATAATAGAAGGTAGATTCACTCGCTTTCGGACGTCCGCCCAGAGCACCGGGCCACTCTTCAAACCGTGTCATGAAAGCTCTTGAAATCCACCCTCTCGGGCAGCCCTGAAATCTCCGGATTGGGCTCCTTGGAAGGATTAGTCCTCTTCTAACATGGTATAAGATCAGCGGGCTAGATCTCATTAACTCCTTTTCGCAATTCCGTAAACCTGTCAAACTAAGCCTATCCTGAGTTGACACATCGATTCCCGCTAATGGCGAATTTTAAGAGATTTTACGATGCACTCGAGTACAACTACTAGTCTAAGCCAAAACCAGCAGTGGCAAGCCGGCCTATCAAAATGAGAAATCCCATAGAAATAGTCGTCTTTTTCTCCATTAGAGTTCGAGGCAAAAAGTTCTGGAATGCTGGGCTAGAGCATGATACCAAAGCTACGGGTACACCTCGGGGCAAAAATACGTTCACATTCCTAGCAAGCCCCAACACCTAAAACAATGTGACCTTATTTCTGTCCCCCGGTATACGAGCACTTGTATGTGTAGTAGTGGACAGCGAACAAAAGCCAGGCGGGCTGAAGTGTAAGTAGCGGAGATGGCCACGATAAGATAGTCCACGGTGTGGCTATCACGTTATATCAACCGGCACACAAATACAGTACTACGAATCTGGTACAGTGACTACGATACCGCAGATAGAAAGTCTACAGTAGCAATACCCGCAATCAGGTTACCGGTACCGCTGCCTTGGCCTCCCCTCTCTCTTCCCTCCCGCCAACAGCAGTATTAATTCACCACCCTGTCATTACCATTACCACCAGCGCATCCGTTACCCCTACCCCCTACTTTATCCCCAAGCCAAGCTAGAAATGATTACCTAGGCTAAACCCGCAGAACCTCCGGAAGTACACGTACATGCTATATTATATACTCTACTCGATGAAAAAAGCCTTCAATTCAATTGATCCTGACATCCCCTCCTGCCCCCTTCTCATATCCCCGCGCAGTCACCGGACATGCTGTAGGTACCATAGCCTAGGCCGGTAGGTACTTGTAGGGCAGGTGGGGTGAGCCGTTTACCCCTTCAGCTATCGTTGGGATCTGCATCATAGTCAAAGAAAGAAAAATGTGCTTTGGTTCCTGGCAGGGTAGCGGGGAGGTGGATGAATGGATGGATGGGCTGGACCTTGTTCCTGCATATGCATGGTAAAGTGCTCGTACTGTAACTAGGCCGTTAACCTCCCTTCCTTCCCTCATTAACTAGAGATACCGATACAGGCAGAACTGGTATTTACCCCATATACTACTGTAGACTATATAATTTATAGATCGAATTTGCCGAGGGGGTTACTCTCAATTCATGTACTCGAGCACTGCCTGTACAGTATGGCAGAAGCTCAATGCACCATCTACGGGTTATCATAGAAGGCCAACAGTCGCAACGATTAATAGACAACTCTCTAGTCTGCTAGTAGTGATTCATTGAACCTGCGCGACAACTCAACCACCAGTGAAAACCCCGCGCTCACACACGATACGGGTGTGCAATACCTCGGGAACGCTTTCTATTATCATCTGGGTTTAGTTATTGCATCTTTCCATCTATCTACCGGTAGACTTCCTGAACAGATACCGGTATCCCATCCAACACCCCCGTAAGCAAAAAAAAAAAAAAAGTAAAAGAGAGAGCAAGAAAAATAAACAATAACCTTAACTTAACTCGACACCTCATGCACAGCGCGTAAACGGAAGGAGATAGGGGACTCGCAAAGCCCACACACTCGTAGTGAATTATTTCGCGAAATTCCCTCATCTTTCGAGTCCTGTTCCTGCATGAAGTGGATGAGTTAGCCGGAGGGCGTTCCTGGCAGCCGGGACGCGGTTCGGTAATCGATTAACCAGTGATTATCCCGCCGTGGAAGAGTTTTTTTTTACTCGTTGTTTTTGGCTTGCAGGAAAGAAAGAGCTTATCGGTGGTTTCCGCCCGATGATCTTCCTAATACCGGTAGTACTGGTAGTGGGTGGGTGTAGGAGGTATTTCGTCATCTCCGTTACTGGTACGAGTGCGCCATGCTGTACTCGTACACTTTCGATCACTCGGCTAGGTTTTTTTTTACACCAGCACCTCCCTTTGTGCTATGATATGATAGGGCGTTGGAATTTCCCCTCCGGGCGACGTGAGCGCAGAGCACCGCAAATTCAGCCCTTGGTTGGGATAAAATAAAAGGCATATGTCAGTACTCGAGAATAGAGCGCCTTACTGGGGGAGACAGCTGCAACGTCCTAGAGCATTTATCATCTGTAGTACACGAGTAATTATTCGAGTTTTTATGGTACTTGTACCACACTGTAAACGGAACGTAAGGAAGGAAGAAAAAGGCAATGGCGGGCTTCTTTCTTCTTCTCTGGTCTCATATTCTGACATTACGCCTGCGATGCGTGCCTATCCTATCTGTGTTCCACTCGAGCACGATTGGCGAAATTTTGTTTCTCCCCCGCTCCGTACCACCTATATCTTAACACGTCTGCGCTTGCCTGTTAAAACCGGCATACACTCCGGAGCCGGAAATGCCAGGCACATTCACTCATCTATCGTACCGGTAATCAATCGCTAGGGAGATTATTTCATTCGTCCGCTTCGTCAGTAAGATTGAGGGATATCATGATGGACTCAGTTTGATTCGCGCGCGTTGTTCTGGTATCGGTGCTAGGAGTGCGATGCCAACGTGGAAGGATCCTTGAGAGGAATCAATCTAGGCATGTGGTATGTGCGTTGGTTATCTGCAGAGCGAATACCAGTAGTAATACCAGTTCATTCAATAGTACCAGTATTTCTGGACTTCTGGAATATCATTGGAGGGCTAGCGTTTTCATAGTCACGACAATTGTTGGGGGCCAAATAGCTCTTTTTATCTCTCTCTTTGGGATTCTAATGGCAAGTGACTTCTCCCCTTTTCTACTGGCTGTGGTTACTTCTTTCAGCTCCCCGACACGTGCTGACATCTCCTCGAACTACCGAAACGGCATAATAAGTCTTGGCCCTCGAGGTTTTTTTTCTCCTTTCGCTCCATCCTTCCATTCAGTTGGCTGGCGAGGGATTGCAGAGACCAATTGAGACTTGAGATGCCATACCGTAGATTGCGCCTTGCCCATATATCCTTTGCAGTGCTTTGGAGAATACTGGTAGCCTTCATCTCGGTGGCTTCGGAGGTATTTTTTTCAAACAGACGTTCTTCCCCCCACATGCATCGGGGTCAAATGCACCAGTATCATACGCTGTGTCCTGAGGGGGGCTAAAGACGCGGTGCAACCGAATGAGTAAAAAGCTGTAGATGATATATTGATAATAATTTCGTGCTGTAAGTTCTTGTACCCAATTGGGTTCTAGTGGAGGGCAATCCGAGAGGGGAAAAAGGTACGAGACATTGGTGTGGACCACTTTTCGGTAAATGGAGCTGGGTTTCAAGAAAATTTTAATGAACAGGGCAAGCAGGAGGACAATCGTCATTTTAGCTTAGTCGTAATCGGCTTTACTCGAGTAGCTTGGGGTTGCGAGGCCTGTGGCCAGGATATCGGAGGTGGGAAGCGAGCTGTACTCGAGTAGTGATGCCGGTACTGGTATTCACTGCCGCTGCCAGCAAGCGACAAAGGAGATGGAGTCAACGAGAATAAAAGGGTGCCTTTTTTTTTCTGACGGTTTCCATAGCAACAGATTCTGCTGCGATGATGGAACAGAGAAGGAAGGCTGTGCCAGAACTAGAGCAGAAATGTGGGAGCACAGGCAGCAGAATGCTGTCCGTGCAATTAAATCTAATGAGAGGAGCTCGGAACCTTTCCGATCTTGTTGAACTTTGAGGGGGCGAGGCACCCCATAGGAATCTCTTTGTGAGAAGGTCCGAGTGATATTTTTTTCTCAGGAAACTCACAGAATGCCCTCTCAAACGGCGACAAGAGTCGAATATGTCCCACAAAACTATAATGCCATCTTCAGAATGTTTGTATAGGTACTTTTGCATAACACAATCGTCCCATCACTTGCGGGCACCGGTACTCTGCTTAGTTGATCCAATCTTGAGCGAGCGCCAGCCTCTGGAAGACTAACACCAAACCCAGTACCAGTGGTCTGTCCCAGGCCCCGACAAATACCCAAAAAGCAACTATCACATCTTGCTCATTATATCCCGATACTACAGCATGCGGGATACTGATTTCTTAAGAATATCTGATTTGTGGGCCACAGTGGTTATGAGAATTTGCCCTATGCCTTGCTTGGAAACTCTTGGACACGGTGCGTTTCGGTTTACCGGTATTCGGTGCACGGGGTAAATCAGCAAGTGAATTTAATGGTGAAGTGAAGAAATCTTCTTGGCTTTAGAGGGCATTGCGCTTCGGTACAGTACTTGGCAATTCATACAGAGCTCGGATGACTTGGCGCCAGGACGCCCAATTTATACTTGAATACGCGAATCTTGGCGCCAAGTTATCCTGATGCTTTGTGATTGTCAAGTGCGAGCATAAGTATCGTACTGGTATGATAGGCACCTTGGGTCCTGGATTGAGGACTTATTTTGAGAATTTTCTGTCTTCTTGTTCTAGCGCAGACAAGCGCAGTGTAGAAATTTAGTGTTTATTTTGATGAAGAAAGTGAGAGAAAAAGAAAAGAAAAAAATCTGAAACGTGAAAAATAATTTAGATGCGTGGGTGTGGAGAGTGAGATTTCGAGTGGTTGATGCCGTTGCGGACCAATCAGGCACTCAAGTACCGCTTCTTACTCTCCTTGGCAGGGGTAAAAAAAAAGTGCAAGTGAAGGCAAAGGGCTGGCGCCTCAACAACGACGTTGGCTCATCCCCCAAATTTGTTCATATCAAAAGAGATAAATCTGGTCTAACCTAACACAACCCGGGGCAACGGCCAAGGGGAATTATGATGGTTCCATGGAGAATGTGGAAGGGAGAAGGGAATCTGGAAAAGTTAGTAACTTTCGCCCAGGGAAGTTGGGTGGCCCCACGCGCCTTCTGGTTCACTCACTGACATGTTGGGCTTTAGGAGTCGGGATGACAATTTTAATGATTAATGGAGGAAGAAAGAGATGACAAGCTTTCTCGGTTGCTGCTCATGGCCGAAAGATTCTGATATGGACATGGTGGGGGAGGAAATTTCTGTGGTGCAACTTATTCTAGGCTTTGGTCATGATTCTGTTAAAAAAGGGGGGGGTCATTACCCACTACCGGTACTTAGGATGGGCTTCTTCACACAAACACTACTTGTAGCCAGGTCTCAAAGGCTTCTTCTCCCCAGTCCTTCTGTCGTGAGGTAAGGAAGGGACAAGAGACTCTTTTGCTGCTGCTCATTTGTGCAACTTGCCGCCCATATGCTATTGAAGTTTATATTTTCTTTTCTTTTCCTTTCTTTTTGTTTTGCTCATTTAACCTCATTTCATTTCACGCAATGAGAGGCCCCAGCAAGGTCTTTTATGTCAATGGCCCGCAGTTCGTAGCCAATCCTGGTATATGACTTTCTGTATTAGGGAATCCACCGGCCGGGGATCCTATGATACCCAGCAGTTTGCTCGCTCTTTTGTCTTTGTCACTCATTTCCCGCCTGCTGGTGCTCCCTCTTTTGGGTCGACAGAGACACACACAATGCGGACTTTGCGCGCCCGTTCTATGCTAGCGCTGGGCAGCCAAGGAGCGTTTGTGTCTCTCTCTCGGCCTCTGTTGGCTGTGGTTCTCCCTTCTCCGCCTCTGCTCTCAACCCACCCCCTGAAATTCCATCTCTGCTTCCTGTTAGTCTCCGCCAACCACGCACACCCTTGCCCCCTGACCAACCCACCGCCTGCTACTACTTATGTATCTCTTCCCTCTTCTTCCGCTTCTTCTCCCCTCTCCCTCTCTTCTTCCTTACCTCTTCCTTACCTTCGCTCTCTACCCATTGCTGATTGTCTCGCTCCCACAGGAAAGGAATTATCCCTTTCCCACCACACTCTTTTTAAGACAAGCAACCCGGAACACGTAGCAGAACCCTCTGCATAACGAAAGAATTCCACTTTCTTGCCGTCACCCCAGTATACCCATTGTCATTCGATTCCGACTTCAGTCGATTGCTCTTTTTACATAAGGAGCAGTGGTTCCGCTCTCTTAAAATATAAGAACATCGGTTTCTTGATATCGTTGGACGACCTCCCCCAATAATTTCCATTTGCGCTGTATACTTTCGTTTTAAGGATGAAGACCAGCGCCGGTCTCTTTTCGCTCGCCCTGGCAGGTTTCTCTGCTTTGGCTGCTGCTCAACCCCATGGAAAGCATGCTCGTGTGCACGGTCGCCATGCTAAAGCCTTGAAGGAGCGCGACATGGTTTATGAAGTTACAACAGTTTGGACCACTATTCTGGGCACTCCTACTGCCCAACCCACTTCCATCTACGTTCAGGACAATGTACCCAGCTCCTCGCCTTCCCCGACCCCTGCGCCCAAAAAGGATGGCAAGAAAGGTGATAAGGGCAAATCAAACTCTGGCCCATCGAGTTCTAGCTCGTCAAACTCCAATACGGGTACCAGTTCCAACACGGGTGCCGGTTCCGGCACTGGCACCGATCGCGAATTCCCGGATGGTACCGTCTCTTGTAACGAATTCCCATCGGACTATGGCGCAGTCGCGCTGCCATGGCATATACCGGCCGGATGGACTGGCCTCCAGTACCATGGTGGAAACATCGATAGTGAGGGTGTTTGCAAGGAGGGTGCTTATTGCTCGTACTCTTGTCCCCCTGGATACAGCAAGGCTCAATGGCCGGCGGATCAACCAGCCTCTGGTGAGAGTATCGGCGGTCTTCTCTGCAAGAACGGTTTCCTCACTCTCACGCGCTCTGACTCGAAATACCTTTGCGAGGCTGGTGCTCCCGGTATTACCGTTAAGAACGAGTTGAGCGATCTTGTGTCTGTTTGCCGCACAGATTATCCTGGTAAGTTGTTCGGTGGTATTTATCAATTTAGAGTTGGTCATTAATTGTGTATAGGATGCGAGGGCATGGTTATCCCTCTGCAGTGTGACCCTGGCACAGAGCAAGTGCTCACTGCCCCTGATGCCGATGCTCCAGGCGCCTTCACATGGAGGGGTGGTGCCACTTCTGCTCAGTACTATGTCAACAACGCTGGTGTCAGCGTCAAGGATGGGTGTGTCTGGGGTCAGGCGAGTGGTGTTGTTGGAAACTGGGCTCCTTACGTAAGACTTGCACATTCCGCTGAACAATGGGTTGCTAGTGCTAATGTTGTCACAGATTTTCGGTGCTGGAAAGAAGGGTAATAAGATCTGGATCTCCGTCTCCAAGAACCCCAACAACAGTGGGCCTGCCAATTACAACGTTGCGGTATGTGACTCTGTCTTTCGCGCTTTTAGTGTCAATACTAATATCATGATAGATCGTTGGTGGCACCGGCAGCTGTGTGTGCACCATGGGTGTCTGTCCAGGTGGTGGAGCTGGGTGCACCGTTGCGGTTGATCCCGGTCAGAAGGCTTACTTCCGTCTGTTCAATTAAATGTATAATTCTGGATTTTTGTTTGGGGTACTTCTCTGGTTCTTCCTAGCGTTTGGATATGGGGATCCTAGAAAGTGGAAAAAGTCGGTCATAATATATTGACAACATGGGGATTATATATATCTGGTGTCTGGTTTTAAATTTTTTTGTCGAACTCGCTGGGTGGTAATGTTCTTTTTCATTTTCTCCCCCAATGATTTCTAGTTGAAAAGCAAAGATATCATGGGTCACACTCACCATCTAGTCTTCTCTTCCTGTTTACTATATCTATTTTACATCCTGTCGATGTGTTTTTTCCCCCTTCTTCCTTCCTCTGTGTGGAGGATTTACCGTGCAAGTACATACCCATCTGTGGGCTCAGGTCACTTTGGATTTCACAAAAAAGAGCGGGTACAGAAAAAGAAATCTTGGGCTGGTTGATTTAAAGTTTTGTTTTTAGCAGGCACCTGACGATGACGAAGAGAGATGTGAGGAGTCATTCACTACTGCTAAATCTTTTGTTTTTTCTTTTTCCATTTTCATTCATTGTATAAAATTATGGAAAGAGTTCTTTTTTCCTTGTATCGACATACCCTACCGACCGAGATTACTTGTAGTACGATCGCTTTTTTTTCCTTAACAATCTTTAAATAGGCTCTCGTTAATTGTTTTTTTGCTTTTTCATTTTTCCTTTTTCACTTTTTTGTGACTGGCTGGTGAGAGGAGAGGATATGGGGTATAAGAGTAATCTGAAGTAGCAAGAAGAAGAAGAAGAGGGGGGTCTCGTTATACATAATGTCCATCTATTTATCTGTCTGTCTATGCACACTTTCCATAATTGATATCTGTTGAAGTATAAATTCGTCACGCACCGTACCGGTGTGTATAACAAGTATTATACAGAGTGAAGTTTGGTATGATACGAGACCGGGGACAAAAATCACCTGCAGGATAACGTGTCGCAGCTCAAACCAAGCAACTTCACGCTTCCATACATTATGAACCTGTAAATAAAATAAAATTTAGCAGTTATCCCAGGATTCTTTCAAATACTTCTCCAAGTGCCGGATTACTAAAGAATCGTTGGCTACTCTGGCATGTATTGTGAAGTTGAAGTCGGAAATAACGCCAAGCTTTGCCATTTCCCGTATAAAATAGTCAACGTACCGTAAAAACTCTTGCGATTCACCATCTCGGCTAGGCCGCTAATCTTGGGATTCAGAGACAAAGGTCTTGAGAAGGATTAGTGCTTTCCTGAAGTGGTATAGCTGGTGTGCTTCGTCCTTGTTTGATCTCCTTAGCTCGCAAAACTAAACCTATCTTGGGCTAATGACTCGATTCGCGGGGATAATCCGATGGTGAATCGCAAGAGTTTTTACGGTACAGTATCAACCATAGCTCCCTTAATTTAATGTTCAGATACAGGGTTCTAAAGGGCTGGAGGTCGGGATCTAGGGAATTGCTTCATATTCTGTAGGTGAAGATTCAGTTAGATTTAGATTGCTTTGCTGGATCGGTGGTTGAGGGGAGGCCATGAATACGATACTTGTACGAGTACGATATGACTGGAAAACTTTGCACTACGCAGACCACCGGTTGATTTTTTGTCCCTAGCCTCGTACAGTACGCGCGTACGTGTGTGCTCTGAGGACTACAAATAATAGTAGACTTGGCTTATCCCATCCCATCCCATCCCATCCCATCCCATCCAGACTAAAATATTTACCGGTCCGCTCTACATAGCTATTGAGCGTTTCGGCAATACCTATCATGTCCAACCTACAATCCCCTCCAGGAACACAGTACAGTACGGCACAGTGTGCGGTACAATACCCGCAATCCCCAAGGCCATTGCCGCAGAGAATATACTCCTGCCGAACACCGCGCTGCCATTTAATAATTCGTTTCGGGCTAATTTAATCTTGTCCGCCCGGCCACCTTTCTAGTGCACGATAGTAATACGGTAACTTCGATTGCCGGTCCGGATCGTAATTGTACGAGTACAGTACTGTACTTTCCTTATGGGGTGGTAAATATAGTTTTAGACTGTGATTTAGATTGTGAGTTGGTGGTGGTATTCTATTCTATATATGCTATGTCGTGGCATGTAAAGCGCAAGTTGTGTGTTCCAAGGGAAAGGTTGTGGATGCGGGAGATAAGGGTGGTGGTGGTGGGACTATACGGTACTCGGTGATTACTGTGCTGTTACCACGGAGTTGGAATAGGTTTGATGAATGCTGTGATGTGCTGTGTAATTTTTTCCACTTTGCCTGCTTGTCTGGTAGCTGTGTTTGTAGGTGGGTGGGTTGCAGTTGTGTCTGAGATGGATTGTTGATGGGTACCGGTATCGGTATTGACGATGGTGTTTTCGTTGTGATATGGTGCTGTGCAATGCAGCACAGTATACACTATAACTTACAGCACCATACGAGTTAACTTGAGCCCGCGGTAACGGCTCTGATGCGATGCTCCAAAAGCAGTGATACAGTATTTTTATTCCATCCTTGTTCCCCCTTCTTCACCCTTCCAAGCTGAGCCAAGTACTTTATTCCCACCGGTACGCCATTGGTTTTTTTTTTTTTGTAAGGAAAGAGAGTATTAGGAGGAGTGATAGTGAGTAGGTGGATAGTGGTCATAAGGGTTATTTGTTGGGAAAAATGAAAAAGGAAAAGAAAAACGCCGAATAATTATACCGATACAGCGCTATGATGATGATCAAACAGCAAACAGGGAAACTAACACCATTACATCCTTGCTTACTTACCCGCCGTTTCGTACAAAAACAGATTTAAGGAAGAGAGGAAAAGTGTTAAAACTGCAAAGAGTGAAATGGAAAGTGAAAAGAAACAAAGTGTAATGTCATTAACATGACCATCAGGTCGCCGCCATGCCATCCCTCATCTCATTCCACAGGCCGAGAGTGGATTATAACCCATCACCCGCAGCACTCTTCTGAAACCTCCGAGCAACCTCTTCAACACCCCAACTAACCATCCTCGCTTCAGCCAATCTATCCGCCTTAGCAATCACCGTCCCAACCAACATCTCCCCATTACCACCACCACCACCACCACCACCACCACCTCTCCCTCCTCCACTGACGCTTCCACCAACACAATCAACCCCTTCCTCTCCTCCACCACCTCCACTCCCCTCATCAACTGTAGCAGTCTGGATCACGGCTGCCCCGGAAGCAGTCGCCAACGTGACTCGCAGTGGCTTTCCCAGCCCCATCCTGGAGGCTGTGTCGTGTGCCTGTACGAAGGCGGACGAAAGCGAGGAGAGGCCGGGCGAGGATGGTTGCGGATGGGTCGACAGGATGGGGATTGCGTTCGTATCGGTGAGGTGTGTAGTTATGGGGCCTTGGGCGAGTTTGGCAAAGTGGGACTGGAGGGGTTCTGCTCTCGGGCTGTGGGGGGCGGAGGAAGAGGAAGAGGTGGTATTAGCTGTCGGAGTAGTTGACATGATTGCCTGTGATCCTTCTTTTTTCTTAATAATGGGAAAAAAAGAGAAGCTGTGCTTTGGCCGTGTGTGGAGAATGCGAAGGGGGAGAGAGAGAGAGAAAGAGGGCGGGTAAGGTTTCGGAGGGTGAGTTTTTCCTTTCCGGTGTGGGTGGTGTGGTGTTTGTTCGGGAAGGAGGTGATGCTGGTACTGTACTGTATTGGTGAGCACGCGAGTACGGTAGGTCGATATCGGTATGGGATGGGATGATAGTACGGTGGCTTTCGGTGTTGTAGCCTGGTAGAAAGTATCACCAGTCGTAGGTAAACGTGTGTGTGATAGAGAACGAAAGCTAAAAGGAAAAAAAACAAAATGTATGATAAACTCAAGGAAAGGAGGGAAAAGAACGAAAGGAGGGCGAAAGATGAGGGTTTTGTCGTGTGAGAAGAGCCTCTATCTGGAGCATGGCCCATCCATCTATCACACTATCATACTTGTAAAAGCCCAGAGATTGAAATTGAGAAAGAAAAAAAAAAAAAACTTCATTATGAGGGGAGGGGTTGTGGGAGAGTGGGAAGGGAACTTGGGGGAGGGATTGTGATTACAGTCGTTTCATTTTCATTCAGGTTTTTTTTTCTTTTCTTTCCCCATTTTGACCTCATGTGCTATGTCTGAGTCTTGATTTCCCGTTTGTCAAATTATGTTGTGCAGGTTTCTCTAATTTTTTCTTTTTTTCTTCCCCTTTCGCCTCCTCTGGCTTCAAGCCCATCGCGATGTGTGAAAAAGTGTGATATCGAAAGAAGCAAATATCAGAGTGAGAAAAGAAAAATTTTGCTCGGGAAATAGGGTGTCAACAACATTCAGGAAATATATCCTTATTTTATTTTTATTTTTATTAATATCATACCATAAGTTACAGTACGGTACTCGTGTATTCTTCAACTCCTTTCCTTCATTCCGTGAGTGAAGATTCCAACTTTTTTACCTTTCATTCCTAAACTTTCATCCCTACTTGTACTGTACTCTGCGTCCGGGTAATAGCTATCTCCTTTTGGAAGGGCAAAGCAGAAATGGCTTGGATGGAGCTTGTTTGGGTTGAAGGGTAACCTGGCTCGAGCTCTCACCTTTTGCTCATCCCCCCCCCCCCTATCATACCACCTAGCAAAAATACCATTCAATACAGCACAGTCACCTACCA
>Ga0307507_10008569_pt1 | contig 14059 bp, 18 predicted proteins | sample 7_EM_MG_FD_207223 | JGI IMG/M metagenome (GOLD analysis project Ga0307507, IMG submission 207223) | Populus trichocarpa ectomycorrhiza microbial communities from riparian zone in the Pacific Northwest, United States - 7_EM | ecosystem: Host-associated > Plants > Roots > Unclassified | place... | reverse complement strand
GTATTTTCACCACTTCCTCGTGCCCATTCCCAGCAGCCCACGCGAGAGGTGTATTACCCATGCAGTCTTTTGGTTGATATCACAACCTTCCACCTAAACCCAACAAGCTATGATCTTAGCAGTACCGAAGATAATACGCAGTGTAGATCATTGAACAAGGACCTTATCGAAATCAATAGAGTAAACATACTATTTCCGTGCTTTCCAGAGGGGTTAAGTAGATATGCGGCTATTACAGTCGTCAAATGACTTCAGCTCAAGCGATACCGCGCAATTCGAAAAATACTGTTTTGCGTGGATTTCCCATATAAAGAAGAATACGGTATGTACGTACTGTACAGTACTGTATTATGCCCTTTACCTCTGTATGCGGTACTACAGGAAAGCACTTAGCGAGTTGTGGAATCCCCACTACCGATGCGGTAGGCGCAAGCAGGTTGTTGTGGGAACAAATTAAGGGGAGACTGACTAGGCTGTGCTGAGGCCTCAATGAGTTTCTGCCAAGGCCCTGCTTTAATTCAGCTCCTAGCGCTTCCATCAACTGACCAACTCAATCATCTTCCTCCACCGCTTTCAAAACCAACAAAGATGGCTCATATCAACTCCTTCAATACTACCAACTCCTATAATAACGTGTGGAACAACTGTACCATCACCGATGGCCGATCTCAACTCTTGACCTGGTTATCGCCACTGGAGCCCAGTCTACGGCACCAGGACATTCGAGACCGCCGAGTCAGAGGCGTAGGGGAATGGCTTCTACAAACCGAGGAATTTAAGACCTGGTGCGCTGGTAGTGGGGGAGATGAACCCGATGGGGCAGTTTTGCTTTGCTATGGGGATCCGGGAGTGGGCAAGACTTATATTTGGTAAGGGGGGCGAACCTCGAGAGTGGGAGGGAAAGGGCAAGTGCTGACAAGCCGTGATGTTAGTTCATTGGTGACAGACAGGTTATGCGATCAAGCAGGAGGGCAAAATGTCGCTATTGCGTGCTTTTACTTTGACTTCGCCGCCCAAAAGGAGCAGTCATCGAGGAGCATGCTAGGTACTCTGCTCAAACAGATTGTGAGCGGGCTGGAAGAGGTGCCGGGGGAAATAACGAAAGCCTATGAAGACCAGAAAAAGGTTATTGGTGGGCGGGGACTGGAACTTTCGGATATTTTGAGGATGCTGCAGGCTACCTCTCCTGAAAAGCTTACATTCATATGCATAGATGCTGTGGATGAATGTGGGCCAGAACATCGAATCAGGGTCCTTGATTCATTGCGCCAAATACTCCAAAAGTCTCCAGGCACACGGATATTCATGACGGGAAGACCACACATTCAGGATGAAATTGGGAGGCGCTTTTCTAGAAAAGTGCCGACTATACACATTAGCCCCAAGAGGGATGATGTCATCGGATATCTTCGTGCTAGGCTGAGCGAGGACACAAACCCTGATGCTATGGACAGCAGTTTAGAGGCAGACATCCTGAAGAAAATTCCCCAAGATATTTCGGAAATGTGCGTAAAAGCAACGACTCTCCGGGAGCTACCTCGAGTTATCCGCTGACAAATCCATATCTAGATTCCTGCTAGTCTCGTTGAATATCGATGCGATCCTGCAAGAAACAACAATTTATCACAGGCGACAAAAGCTCAACGCGATGACTGATGGGTTGGGGTTGGGGGGTGCTTATGGCGCAACGTTAGGTCGGATAAATGGACAAGGTGGGAGGAAAACGAGGCTTGGCATGGCTACTTTGATGTGGATCTCGCACGCGGAGCGGCCCTTGAAGCCCGACGAGCTGTGCCACGCCCTAGCAGTGGAGATAGGGTCGCCGGATCTCAATAGCGACAATGTTCCTTCAATTGGGACATTGCTATCCTGTTGCCAAGGACTTGTTGTGGTGGACAAGGAGGCTTCCACTGTCCGGTTAATCCATTTTACCCTTCAAGAGTACCTCCGGACACATCCTGAACTTTTTGGTACAGCTCACTCGACAATAGCAGAAACCTGCTTAAGTTTTCTGACTTCGCAGCAGGTCAAGGCTCTCTCGACTAGGCCCCCTCCCGATCTCAAAAGCATGCCATTTCTTGAATATTCTTCTCTGTATTGGGGAATGCACGCAAAAAGGGACCTTTCAGATCGCACGAAATTGCTTGCGCACGAATTATTCGACAACTGCAGTAACCACATATCTACTAAAATCCTCTTGAAAGCGCACAACCCATTTTCTTACTATATTAATTCCGATAAACCCCCCCTATTCAATAGTCTACACTACGCATCCATCTTTGGGTTTGATGAGATTGTAGCTGGTTTGGTAGAAGTGAAAGGTTGCGATATCAACCAAAAAGATTGCATGGGCAATACACCTCTCGCGTGGGCTGCTTGCAAAGGGCATGAGGGAGTGGTGAAAATACTACTCGGACGGGACGACGTCAACCCAGACAAGCCGGATAAAGATGGCCGAACACCACTCTGGTGGGCTGCTTGCAATGGGCACGAGGGGATAGTGAAATTACTACTTGGGCGGGGCGACGTCAACCCCAACAGGCTAAACAAGTGGGGCCAAACACTACTCTGGTGGGCTTTCAAGAATGAGCGCGAGGGAATAGTGAAAGCGCTACTCGGACGGGACGACGTCAACCCCAACACGCCAAACGGGGACGGCCAAGCACCACTCTCGTGGGCCGCCCAGAATGGACACGAAGGAGTTGTGAAAATACTGCTCAGACGAGACGACGTCAACCCCAACACATCAAATAAGGACGGCCAAACACCACTCTGGTCGGCTACCTACAATGGGTATGAAGGAGTGGTGAAACTACTACTCGGACGGGACGACGTCAACCCAGACAAGCCGGATGGGGATGGCCGAACACCATTCTGGCGGGCTGCTTACGATGGGCACGAGGGGATGGTGAAAATACTACTCGGACTGGATGACGTCAACCCCAACACACCAAACGGGGACGGCCAAGCACCACTCTGGTGGGCCGCCCGGAATGGACACGAAGGAGTTGTGAAAATACTGCTCAGACGAGACGACGTCAACCCCAACACATCAAATGAGGACGGCCAAACACCACTCTGGTGGGCTGCCTGCAATGGGCATGAAGGAGTGGTGAAACTACTACTCGGGCGGGACGACGTCAACCCGAACAAGTCAGATGAGGGTGGCCGAACACCACTCTGGTGGGCTGCTTACAACGGGCATGATGGAATGGTGAAAGCACTGCTCGGACGGGACGACATCAACCCCAACACACCAAATGAGGATGGCCAAACACCACTCTGGTGGGCCGCCCAGGGTGGGCACGAGGAAGTGGTGAAAATGCTTCTCGGACAGGACAACATCAATCCCGATAAATCAGATGAGGACGGCGAAACACCTCTCTGGTGGGCTGCTCACAAGGGGTATGAGGGAGTGGTGAAAATACTACTCGGCCGGGACGACGTCAACCCCGATAAACCAAATAAGGACGGCCAAGCACCGCTCTGGTGGGCTGCCTGCAATGGGCATGAAGGAGTGGTGAAACTACTACTCGAACGGGACGACGTCAGTCCCAACAAATCAAATGAGGATGGCCAAACACCACTCTGGTGGGCTGCTTACCATGAGCACGATGGAGTAGTGAAAGCACTACTTAAACGGGGTGACGTCAACCCAGACAAGTCAGATGAGGGCGGCCAAACACCACTCTGGTGGGCTGCTTACAATGGGCACGAGGGGATGGTGAAAGCACTACTCAAACGTGAAGAAGTCAACCCAAACAAGCCGGATAAGGGCGGCCGAACACCACTCTGGTGTGCTACGCACAAAGAGCACGAGAGAGTAGTGAAAATACTGCTCGGACTGGACCCCGACAAGCCAAATAAGTACGGCCAAACACCACTCTGGTCGGCTGCTAAAAATGTCTATGCGGGGGTAATGGCTCGACTACAGCCTCCAAGATCTGCCGCTCTCAGGACGGCCTAAGCCCGCCCACGTGTCCCAGGTTTGGGTGATTCGTCCCTCAGCGTATAGTGTGATCCAGCTCCCTGCGTCTTCCTTTAGGAGGCTTGTTGCATAGAGGATTTTTTCCTCGTCATGGCCGTTTTGCCATCCTACTGTCCTGTAGTATACTATGAGTTGGGCTAGCCGGGGAAGCATCGCCCCCATTACCGCCTTCAAATACTATTAACCCGTGTGAAATTATCGCAAGGACTGCAACAGCTTCATACACGTGCTTACCGCCGCCACTACCGGTACCTTCTTCACACCCCCGCCCAGCCCCCCTCCTCCAGCTTAAAGCACTGCCCTGCGGTAATTGCCCTCTTACCTTTCCTCCCGAGTAAGCCTACAACAGAAACAGTTTAAACTTTTCTTTTCCTATTTCGGTGGAAGGAAATCATATACAATCGGATGCGCATATCTAGCACATACCCATCCAACCCCCATTTGAGCTTTTCTTATGGGGTCAAGTCGGGATTTGTGAGCTTCTGTCTATAACCCAGAGTTTACCGTTAGTGGAGGGTTATTTCTACTGTATTCAGATAAGTCGGTGTGGCTCGAAATTTCCATTATAATAATAATATTATTATTATTATTCACTTTTATTACTGCTTTCCGGTTGCAAATCCTCTTCTCAGTGCCAGGGGTTAATCGTGCTTTTGAAAAAAATCCGAATTGGATTCTCTTCCCCCCCCCTCTACATTTATCTAAACCCTCTCCCTTTCCCCCTCTACATTTATCTAAACCCTCTCCCTTTCCCCCTCTTAGGTCCAGCGAGATCTCAAGTGTTTTTTAATAAATATTATCCTAGCTAACAGCATCTAAGAATTTTGTGAAAAGTTGCCGTACCATATACTATACACTATGTAAAAGCTGTTATAATTTGTGTTATGATTTATGATACTTGCTGAGAAAGATTACAAGAAAACAATCCATCGCTTTTATCCCGAAGAAAAGTAGAAGAACCATCTTCAGGAAGAAAAGAGAGAAAAAAACCACACCCTATTTAAAAAAAGCAAATAGTGCCTACAAATCTGTATACAGGCAAAGAAAGCACCTACATGCAGGAATGCATCAGTAGTCCATAGCGTACACATTCCCACGACAGCTGTACTTGTACTGTACGCAACACTAAGTATGGTGAAAACGCTCATTACACAACAGACGATAGAACTATAATAATAGTATTATAAACCCAAGAGATAACAAATCCACATTCTAATAATATTATAGTACAAGTAATTGGCGTGTAGATACCCCTCCACCTAACTATGGAGTGAAACCAAGCCTGAAGTTTGAATTAAAACAAAAAGAGCTTCGCGAGCTCCAAGAAAGCCAATATTAATACGCAGTTTATTAGGTTTGATAATACAGAACTTGAAGGCTGTTAGAATCTATAGCATCGATACCTTGGACTCTGGGAGCTTAATAAGATGTGTGTGCATAAAACTCACCCTGAAAAGAATAAAACTTAATAAGATAAAAACAAGGACCAATGATATTGCCACTTCCTAGGGTAGCTATTGTACTTATGATCAGGAGTTATTATTCCTTTTCCTATCCATCTAAATCAAGATAACACCTACAAATTATTCCATAAGACAGGTTCAAGTAGAGACTGGGAGGGCCGATGAGGGTGTGGGCTTGGTTTATTAATTAATTAATTAGTGTAACTAGCTAAGCCGAAATTATCCATGCTCTCCTTCTCGAAAAAAGAGAAGAAAAAAACGGGGTTGGGAGATGGGAGTACCCCGCGACAATGCATCATACCGGTAGATTACCAAATTCAGAAATATCATACTGAAACGGTTTCTTATGGGGTTCAATTAATCTTGCTACGGGGGAGAGAAACCATGAGGAACGTTCCCATTATCGATAACACTACGGAGGAACCCTTCTTGTAATCACTTTCACAACCCCGCAACAAGTTGTGTATTCCACCCTCCTATCTCCATGTGTACTGTATGGCTGCGCAATCCGCTTGTGCCCCGTGTGCGCAACACATCAGAAAGTGCTGCGACAACCGTCTTAACAGGCACCGCAACAGTACTGTACGATGAAAACCTCATTATCCATTAACACAAAAAGAAAAAGAAAATAGTCCAGACCCCTTCATCCCATCCCCAGCACAGTGCCATTACCGCTCATTCCCCCAAACCCTCCGACAAACTAGCCCCTTCCCGTAACCTCACCGGTAACACCACCACTCATAACCTCATCAATATGATTCGCAACGGTGGGATAAACATCCCTATAAGCGCTCTTGCCCATCCAGCAATCCAGATGCCCACGGTCCTCGCTATACAAAAGTCAGTACTCACCCCTCCCAAAAATCATAAAACAAGAAGGCAAGAACTCACAAAACGACCCTCTCATACCCCGCACTCCCAAACTCCTCCCTGAGCAACTCATAACTCGTAAGCGTATTCTCCGGTTCATAAACCGCGTTCTTCCCGCCCTGCACAAATTGCACCTTCAAGCCCTCTAGCCGCTTTAGTCCGACCCCGGTGATTAATGAGGTGAACTCGTTATCCATAACGTACCCGCTGCTCCCCATGCGCATAAGGTGCGTCAAGCAACGCATGTTCGTCCCGCCGAGGAAATTCCCCAGATTCGCATGGGTAGCTTCGTTCAGTCCGCTGTGACACCATAGCCTACCAAAGACCAATTCCGCCCGGTGACACACGGCGGAATTACATATCTCGGCGGTGGAGCCAACGGGGTAAAAGCGGAGCACCTGGTTCATGAGGCGTTGAGGCAGAGAGTCTGTAGGCGAGGTTGCGCAGTCAAAGTACTCCCCAACAACCTTCGAGTACACTTTCGGTAGTGGGAGGGGTAGATTCGCTTTCAGCATGTTTGTCCTTGCAAAGCGAGGGGAGATGAAGACCTGACTGGCTGTTAGGCCCTTCAGCCAGCTTGCCGGAATGGTCCCATCGAGGAGGCCGCAGCCGAGGGCGACGCTGCCGGCGCAGTGTGCGATTACGTATACTTGTGAGGGGGTTTCGCGGCGGATGTGCTCCAGCGCGGCTTTTATGTCTAGACGCGCGGAGAAAGTGGTTTGCGTGGACTTGGCCAGTGGGGTACGGCCGACACGGTGCGTTGGGATGTAGATTGTGTAGCCGCGGGCGAGGAAGTAATCCACCGCATTTGTGGGGATTGTGGGGAGGGCGAAGATCTAAACTTAGTTAGCGCGAGTGATGGGTGTGATTTGGAGTAGGGTTACCTGGTGGTCTACGGCTGCACCTGGGATCATAAGAATCGGGGGCAGCTTGCCGTTTACCCCGTTTTGGTTATCTTGGCGTGGGCTGGACGTGAAGTCTGGAGTGTAGACGTGCATGAACGTCTGAATCCCATCCTGCGCTGTCAATGTCACGACTTCGGCCGGTGGCTGCTTCTGGTAATACCCATTTGTTGTGAGCGTTGGGTACTGGAGCGCTCTGAGTGGACTGAAGAAGTACCCCGCCGTCTGACCAGCAAAGTACCCAAGAAAGTCTACCGTAGCACCAATCCTTCCGGAGATAGTACTGCCAGTCTGCCCGAAGCTAGCGAGCTCAGACACGAAATTCCTCCATGGAATAGTTAGCACCCCCCTTGCCACGACGGTTTTATCCGGCCTAGTTAGCGTGACATAGAGCGTAGTTGTAGCCTTCCAAGTCTTTGAAGCTGAGAATGCTATCTTCGAGTCTATGATCTTATATCCGTTGAAATGCAAGAGCTCCCCACCGGAGCTAAGCAAGTCAAATTTATACGCCAGGTTCTTTCCATCAGCGACGTCAGTGTCCAAGGAGAAGAACTGCACTTCGCCACGGAGAACCATAAACGGGTCTCTACTCAGTGCTCCACACGCGAAAGTTCCAGTTGCAAGTGCGGCATGATCGGATCGCTCAATCAGATTCTGGGTACTGTAGCTATCGACGGAGAGGAGGAAGCGTGCGGAGGTTGAAGACCCCCGGGCGGCGTCGGCCGCGACCTGGAAGTCTTCAATGTCATCACCGATATACAGATACCCTTCCATTACCTCCGTAAAGCGGATCCCGCTCTTTCCAGCAGCTGAGGAGATAGCGTGTTGAGCCCTTGCCATATCCCTCGTGAGCGGGAAGCTACGCATTGGAGACCCGAAAAGGTTCAGACGAGAGTTGCGAGTGGCGTAGTCGATCTTGATCTGTCGCTTTGCAGCTACCCCTTCCACACTTCTCTCCGCAAGAGCAGTGATAGTCGCGAAAGGATTAACCCCAAGAGCACAAGGTACCACACTCCCGTCAACAACGACAAGTCCAGGGTGTACGTCTTCACCTGTACCAGTAAATACCTCTCCAAAATGATTAGTTGCACCATTCCTTCCAGTCCCATCGCTAGACATATTCGCTCCGCCGATAGGGTGAACAGTAATTTCCTCCTCCCCAAGCAGCGCATAAAACGGCGAATTGACCAATGTTCCCCCAATCTTCGACGTAGCCCTTGCCAACATCTCGTTCAACTCTTTAACATGCGCGCTGCGACCAACCCCTAGGAACCTCAAATACGGCTTTCCATTCTCAAGCGTGAGCGTCGCCTCGTTACTGTCATGCGACATAATAAGGTAGATTTGTGTACGATTGACAGATCCACCGGGGCTATATGGTCCCAACAGCCTCGCCTCGGCACGAGAAAACAAATGTCGCAATTTCTCTGTAAGTCCGTAATTCTCTGGATACACTTTCCCAGGCATAAGCTCCAACATCCCCTGCAGCAATTTTGCCAGCGCCTCCGGCGCCGCTCCTTCTTCAAGAACATACCCATCCAAGACATCCGGCATAGTATCACGCATGTCAATAACTCCCGTAATCGTCGGTCCAACTGGAGGGTGATTCTCAGGATCCTCCCGTCCGATGGCATTTACTTCGAAATCGGTATTATACCCAAACGAGAGGATATCTCCATTACCGCTCATTCCGCGGCCGACCTCAGAACTAGTTTTCAAGCCATGATCCCGGCTACGGAGGAGGATCTCCGTAGTACCCAATGTGCCAGCACCGAGAAAGACAAAGTCTCGGGCTTTCACCCACATCAGTTCCTTATAGAAGTTCTCGAACTTCGAGCGCTTGTCACCGTGCCAGGCGAAGAGCACGAGCCAGCCATTATTGCTCGGGTCGCGCTTTACGTAGCGGACTTCGCATTCGCAGAAACTGTGAGGGTCAGCGACGTCTTTTGGTCTGTGGGGGAGAGGGAGATTACAGTTCTGCGCCCCAATTCCAGGCGTCGGGGAGGTAGTTCATTAATACACTTCCTTTGCTCCCATCATTGACACCGGTGCAGTCTTGACCGGAGAGTGTCGAAGCACGCATTTCAATCCCCGAGCTATTCAAACCATTGGTAAAAGAGGTAGTCTGGGGCGGACGGTAAAACTGCTCCTTCTGTCCCATCAATTCTGCCTGCTTTTCCAGCACACTCAACTTCTTTAGCTGTGGAAAGTCATTCGGGTAAGGCACTGGCTGCAGCACACTAGCCGCACGAGCATAGTCTTTTCAAGTCAGTCGAAGAATACCATATGATCACAGTCGAGAGGATTAAGAGACAAACATTTGTCTAGAGACGCCGGGCTAGCAGAGATCTCGCTTGGCCACACTGGGAGTTGTAGAGTACGCTTATCCGCCGGGAGAAAGATGTTTGCATTGAGAAGGGAGGTCCCGCCGAGTCCTAGATTTAACCATAAGAATTGCTATCTAGTAAAAAAGAAGGAAGAGGGGATAAATGATACCATTAGCAACAAAAGCATTCTGCCCCTCTCCAAGCACCAAATGATACAATCCAGTCGGATCCCCAGCGGTAGCATCAACAACTGGCTCCCCATTCTTCCCCTTATTCCCGGAAACATGCACTTCAGGCGTCGCCTCAGCCAATCCCACCGGATACTCGCCCGCTAAGCCCCACCATCATCAGCTCTCACTCCAACACATTCGCAAGCAGAAAGAAACAACATACGCCACCGCTCCTTCCCAAGCTCAAGCACACAAACGCTCTTCCCGGCCCTCGCCATTCGCGACGCGGCCACGGCACCCCCATACCCACTACCTACAACCACAACATCGTATTCAACCCTCATCATCGGCACGGGCCGCGAGATTCGCGGGAATTTAGCATCTCCAGCCGCGCTAGTATCAGCCGAGGAGTGGGCATAGTCGCTCTCGCTAAGGGGGATGCCACCCCCGGCGAATGCTGCCGGGTCGGCTTGGAGGATATCCTGCGGGAGTGAATCGACCACTTGCTGGGCCGCGGAGGGGGGCGGCTGCGGTGCGGAAGCTGGGGGAGGAGGGCGCTGGGCGCCGTTTGGCACGAGAGGGGGTGATTGTGACATGGTTTGTTTGGTTAATTGGGTTTGTTGGGCATAGATAAGTAGATAGATAAGGTATAGCAAACACAGAGACGAACGACCGAACGAATCCTTATGAGAGCAAATCCTCCAGCAGCCAAACCCCCCCAACCAGCGAACCACCCATCTATTAAATACTATTCTAAATGCACATAACCAAAAATAAATAAACCCCCAAATAACTCATCACTTGTAATGCCCTTAGGCTCCCCTCCTCGGATATCGGTATCACCCCGTGCATACCATTTAAAGAACTCAACCCACTTCCCTCCCTTCATTCCCACCGAAGTAAGGTCCCACAATCAAACTTCCCCCTCAAGGCTCCAGCGGAATTCATTAATCTAATCTCTTCGTGAAATGAAATCCCAACCAAAGCAAGCACCCGCTATGGACGTACTCTACCCTCCCTCCCTCCTCTCTGGCATATCGAACTCAGCACTGTACTACCTGAATACCGTTATCAAGCTGACATCACCGCCACCAGTGTTGCCTACCGGTATCTTCAGCCCTACAGCAGAATATCATGTGAAATTACCGTATGTGAAATCATACCACCGGAAAAGTATTGATTGCAACACGGGTATCCGTGATGTTGGGATGTGTCAAGTCCTGTGTTTGTCCCGTTTTCAAGTAAGGCTGAAGCTGTGGTGGTCAGATTGAAGCTAGGTTGATACGGCACATGTCGACCGAAACCGAACGGGTTACGCTATTAGGTATGAAGCACATACCAGTGGTGCGAGTAGTTCTGTTTGTGGGAATGGCATGTTTGGTTGGGCATGTGAAAGGAGGATTGATACGGCACGTACTCGAGCAGACTACAGAGCACCGCATCAACTTGGATAAGAGAAATATCATACGATCGCGGAACAGGAAAATATATAACCCATCCAAATATACAGTCCCCATTGAGTGGCTAGTAGGCTAGGATTATTGAGGTCCGACCAATCAGCAGCGAACTGTACATTTGCCCAGGGGTGTATATTTTCCTGTTTCGCGATTGTATCTGTTAGGACGTCTGAGTTTCCCATTCTGACGGGACCGGATAAAATGCCAGCAAAACAAAACAGTGTGCTACCTGAAGGGGAAACTTTAACGTCCTGAGACATTTCCCTCACTCAAGTTGATACGATATGACATACCGGTAGCAGAGGCAAGGAGGAGTGAAGGGGAACCACAGCAAATCACGTGAAGGCGATACTACTCTCCGCATTGTCTAGACCGAGTCCAAACCTGAGTGCATGTAATAGAGTGTAACAAAAGCTGATATTCAACACCCATCGGCCAGCAACACCCCCCCCCCCCCCCATACAATATCATACACTCACCACTCCTTCTCACCGAAGCACACCCCTGACAGAACACTCAAACATCATTGGGTGGGTGGGATGTATTTATATATACCCCTTCCCCAGACCCGTCAAACCAGACGGTAGACCACCTATCTCCCATACGATACGGTACTCGGACGGTACTCGTATAGTACACGTTTTCACGCCAGATCTAGACTTATTCGCAACTTCATCATCATCATCGTCGTCGTCATCACCACCGGCACCGTCTGCTACCGGTACAAATTCTTGCTGCAAGCAATGAACGTTGATGGCGGGTAGGAGCACTTGAGCATGGCATGAGGTATCCCCATCCCACCCAGTAACTCGGGAACACCTCACAGCTGATACCTCGCGCTCCCGTTGGTCCCGACGTTCCGTTCTCATCGGCCCGAGAGCAGGGGGTAGCTAGTCGACGCACAGGATAGGCAGAAGGACAGGAAGAGAGAAGGCAGACGTGTTACCGTTATAATATCCAGTGGGGAGCCTGAGGAACCTCTCCAATGAGTGCCGCCGCTGTATCCAGCTATATCCTGAACCGTACTACAGTTCCATTGCACTCGTACTCGTAATAAGCCAAATGCTGCACCACTCTATACGGTGCCCGTGTGCTGATTGCGATTCTGATTCTGAACGATACCGGTAGATAGCCAGTAATGCACCACCCCAAAGATCGCGCGGAAGAATCGATCTGAAAAACACAATACCGGTACCCTACCATCACGTCAGACCATACCTACTGTGCTTTATCTGACACTGCTGCAATGAAGGACACAAACCTCGGCTATAATCCTTCTATCCCTTCCCTCCGCATAAGGCGCGCGGGGATATCCATCTTATCTGATCAAACAGTCGCTCCTTCTCCTTCCTCATGAGTCATGACAAACCAAACAAAAAACTCCCGCGAAATACCAACCCTAACCCCACCCTACCCTGGGTCAAAGCGTTGCCAGCGCAGCCTGCAGGGGTCAGCCAAAGCATATTTTATTCACCAACCGGCGGGAACTGTACCGATTAGGGAGCATCGGCTGTGCAAGGCCAGAGCGCAAGGAGGGGAAGAGCAACCGAGAGGGAAGGCGTATCCCCTTCGAAAGCCGTAGAGCCCGCCATGGGTTCTGGCTAGGCCTGAGGGTAGATGGAGAGGGTACCGTATCATAGGGTGATGAGTTGATCTACCAGGACAATAGAGGGTTAGGATAGACCCACTTGTATGGGATTGATGGGAGGGGGAAGGGAGCGGGAGGAAGGGATGGATGAGTCGAAGGATTGATAGTGCGAGTGTTGGTGTTCACCTGGTACCGGGCACTAAACTCGAGCACGATGGACAACCAGACAATGTCCTTACCGATACACGGAATTAATAAAATGGCTTTGATATTACCCGCTCTGCTCGAGTAGAGGAAGAGGGGTACGTATCCTATGCCACTATAAGGACTTGTGGATCAAACTTATCAAGACTGTTCTGGGGTGCCGGCGGTACTATAGGATAGCCCCGCCGGGCCCCGCCGCTGCACATGTCCGCAGTCTTTTCCTCTAATATCCTAGGCTCATAAGAGAGCGATAGACTATCATAAGATTCCAGAATACGATGGACAAGACTACTAGTACCATACGTTACCCCCCCCCCCATTCTCCTACATTGCCAGTGCCCCAGTCATATCTTGCGCTGCCATACCAGTACCACATCACAATCACGCAGCGCACTTTTGGAAGTACTCGTACTGGTATTTTAAGCCTGGAAAATACCGCTGCACCAATTAGTAGCCCCATAAGGGGTACAGTACTAAAAAAAATTAAAGCTCGCTTAGGTTGACCGGCATCGCGATGCTCCGGCACTCCGAGTTCCTGCGTAGGCGACAATAGGCACCACAAACAAACCTCGACTGCCTGCTGCAGACTTTAAAGACTTACCAATCCTTGCGGCTCAAGAACCTCGCGATGCTAGAATGGATAGTATTTTCCGGGTTCATCTTTTTACAGCTCCTTTCCACTTCACTTTGTGCATAAAGGTTTAAAAGAGAGTTAAACAAATGAAACCCCCACTTTACTAGGAGGTCGTAGCCTGTTGTTTTCTGCTTAGTGATGGCATACCGTACCGGTAGTCTCGTATGCTGTGGTAAATGGCAAGTTTCCCCCTGCGATCGACGGTATTGCGCCGGTACCGGTACCGGTACCAGTATTCCGGACGTTTTCTCTAGAAACCCGTCGTGATGAATACAAGGGTCAGGGATAGAATAGCGGTACGATGCATAACTAAAACGTCAAGAGTCGTGGTGTATCCGAGAAGCATGACCCTGATGGAATCTCTATTTCCTATTGCCTTGGCCAATTTTAAAGAGGTATCATTGATAGATGAGGCACCGGTCTCCAGCTCAATGCACCATCAAAAAAAAAAAACCC